>Ga0209539_1000119_pt1 | contig 46719 bp, 46 predicted proteins | sample BarGraNGADG00312_2_FD_184499 | JGI IMG/M metagenome (GOLD analysis project Ga0209539, IMG submission 184499) | Arctic peat soil microbial communities from Barrow, Alaska - Barrow Graham LP Ref core NGADG0011-312 (SPAdes) (version 2) | ecosystem: Environmental > Terrestrial > Soil > Wetlands >...
GTAGTGTGCAAAAAGGACAACGACAAAGGCACTTCCGGCAATTCCGACTGCCAGTATCGCGACAAGAAGCCATCCGAGGACTGCCCTAAGCCGCGGACGAGCATGATGTCTGGGTGAATTGGTGTGTTCCATGGTCAAGTGGTGCCTCCTGGTTGTCGACACAGAGTGACGGTACACAAAGTCCCGCGAAGAGCAGACATGGATGCCTGCCTTTCGATTTGGAACGTGTACAATGCTACCGTGCTGACTTAAGCGTCTCCTTGCGAGCGGCAAAGTCCTGCGAGATGACTTCGAGACGCTTGCGGATATCTTTCAGTGTATCTCGCCGGCCAAGGTCCTTGGGCGACTCGAATGCAGTCTCGAGTTCATCGAGATTATCGTATATCTGTGTTTCCAGTTGATAGACCCTCGACAGGAAATCGGGGTTGAGCTGTTCATCGGTGAAGAACGTCGTATCGCCGTATCCAAGGAATTCCACCTTGTCACGCAGTTCGTTCATTGTTCGAAGGATCTTGGAGATGTCATCGACGACCGACGTTTCTGCGTCGTTTGCCTTCTCGATGACGTCGGAAAGGATTTCCCTCAGGTCGTCCAGTTTGAATACCATAGTGTCTCGCACCGTCTTGTCGGCAGTGTGGCGCTGGTCTTTGCCCTGATAGCCCACAAAACTTGGGATGCGAGCTGTCAGTTCTGCAAACCAGTCATGCGGCGTACTTTCTGCGTCGACCTTGTCATCCATAGCATCCCCCTTTGCCTCCAAGAGTCTACCTATGGATTCTACATATGGTGGCAGCACAAGTCAAACCGTGATGCTGGCCCGCTCTCGCCACAGTCGGCTGTTTGACGAAAGCCATGGGCGCGGTAAACTATCTTAGAAACAGATATGCGGGGGTCCGGCCCCCTTTGCGTCATATGCAGTGCCGGGAACGGAGGCATTATTCCATGAACTGGGCAAACTTGACAGAACGTGCTCAAAAGGCCGTATGGATGGCACAGGAGTCGGCCAGCTCGCTGGGTAACGACTTCCTCGACACCGACCATCTCCTGATTGGTCTTGCCAAGCTGGAAGAAGGTATAGCGTATGAGGCTATGGTCGCCAGTGGCATCGATCTTCACAAACTTGTCGACTATGTTTCTGACCAGGTGCGAGGGGTCAAGCATAATAACTTCCTCGGCAGAAATGATGAGATCATCCTCACGCCCAGAGCCAAGAAGGTTCTTGACTTGGCTGAACGCGAGGCTATCAATCTAGGAGACGGGTATATCTCTACAGAACACGTCTTGCTGGCGATTCTTCACGAGGGCGGCGGTGTGGGGGTTCGGAGTTTGGAGGATGAAGGCGTCGATGTTTCGAAACTCGTGAACACGGTTCTGTCATTGCGTGGCACCGAGCACACGACGGAGTCCCAGCGCCCGGGTCACCAGCCGCGGCAGCGCACCAAGACGCCAACGCTTGACCAGTACAGTCGTGATCTGACAGAGATGGCTCGTCAGGGCAAGCTCGACCCCGTCATCGGCCGTGATAAGGAGACTGAGAGACTACTCCAGATATTGTTGCGACGAACGAAAAATAACCCCGTTCTCATCGGTGACCCGGGCGTAGGCAAGACCGCCATCGTCGAGGGGCTGGCACGGAAAATTGTTGCGGGTGAAGTGCCTGAACTTCTCAAGAACAAGCGTGTCATTTCGCTTGATATCCCAAGCCTTGTGGCGGGGACCAAGTACCGTGGCGAATTCGAGGACCGGATGAAGAAGTTTCTGGCCGAGATGAAGACGGCCGGCAACACCGTCATTCTGTTCATCGATGAACTGCATAACGTTGTGGGGGCAGGGTCTGCGGAAGGAAGTTCTATCGATGCGGCCAACATCCTCAAGCCGGCGTTGTCGAGAGGAGAGCTTCAGACGATTGGAGCCACCACGCTTGGAGAGTACCACAAATATATCGAGAAAGACCCGGCGCTCGAGCGCCGATTCCAGCCGATTGTCGTCAGCGAATCCACCATACCCGAGTCGATCGAAATCCTGAAGGGACTACGCGACAGGTATGAGGCTCACCATCAGGTAACCATTACAGATGCGGCCATCGATGCTGCCGTCAGACTCTCTGTGAAGTACATCACAAGCCGGTTCCTGCCGGACAAGGCAGTCGACCTCATGGATGAGGCCAGCGCCAAGGTAAGGCTTGCTTCTACCGTTCCGAGCGATGAATACCGTCAACTACAGGACGAACTCGACAAGATCGAGCGAGAGAAGGACGATGCCATTCGCAACCAGGAGTTCGAGAAGGCGGCGGGTTTGCGAGATCAGGAGCGGGAGGTTCACGACAAGATCGAAACGATGAAAGGCAGCTCGTTTGTGGCATCGGCTGCACGAGAATCAGTTGTGAGTCCGGATGACATTCGCGCCGTTGTGGCTCTGTGGACTAACATTCCAGCCGCGCGGCTTGCTGAGGATGAACGAGCAAAGCTGCTTCACCTCGAGGACGCTCTCCGAACCAGAGTCGTTGGGCAGGACCCGGCTGTGGCCCTCATGGCAGAGGCCCTGAGGCGCTCTCGTGCGGGACTCAAACATCCTACGAAGCCCATCGGGTCGTTCCTGTTCCTTGGCCCGACAGGCGTGGGGAAAACCGAACTGGCACGCGTCCTGGCCGAAGAGTTGTTTGGCAGTGAGTCATCGCTCATTCGCCTCGACATGAGCGAGTACATGGAGAAGTTTGCTGTGTCTCGCCTGGTTGGAGCCCCTCCCGGCTACGTAGGATATGAAGAGGGTGGGCAGTTGACCGAGGCCGTGAGGCGTCGCCCATTTAGCATCGTTCTGTTCGACGAGATCGAGAAAGCCCATCCGGATGTGTTCGACATTCTGCTTCAGATCATGGATGATGGACGTCTGACCGACTCGAGTGGAAGGACAGTCGATTTCCGGAACGCCGTTATTATCATGACGAGCAACATCGGGGGCGGGTTCAATCGGATGGGTGGCCTCGGGTTCAAGCTGCCCGGCGAGGGCGGTGAGGCAGAAGCCCACACTGCGTCCATGATGGACGAGCTCAAGCACAGCTTCAAGCCGGAATTCCTGAACCGGGTCGACGAGATTGTCGTATTCAACCAATTGTCGGTCGAGGACATTGAGAAGATCGTAGCGATCCTGCTGAAGAGAGTGACCAAAGAGATCGAGGAAGAGGACATGCACCTTGAGTTCAGCCCCGAGCTGGTGTCGTATCTTGCACGCAAGGGCTTCAACCCCGAGTATGGTGCCCGGCCGCTCCTAAGGTTGATCCAGCATGAAGTGGAAAACGAGCTGTCCTATCGGATCCTGGAAGGTGAGTTCAAGCATGGCGATACCATTGTGGTGACGAGCGACGGCCAGAAGGTGGTCTTCGAGTCAGCACGGAAAGAGCTTGTGCCAGCCCAGTAGGCTGGAATCATGAACCCGAAAAGCATACGGAACTTCTGTATCATTGCCCATATTGATCACGGCAAGTCCACGCTTGCCGACCGTTTTCTTGAGCGAGCCGGCTTCATTCTGAAAAACAAGGGTGACCAGGTCCTGGATCAGATGGACATCGAGAAGGAACGCGGCATCACGATCAAGGCACATCCCATCCGCCTGACATATACCGGACGAGACGGTTCGCCGGTGGTGTTCAATCTGATTGATACACCCGGCCACGTCGACTTCAACTACGAAGTCTCGCGCAGCATAGCCGCCTGCGAAGGGGCAGTACTGGTCGTCGACGCGACACAGGGTGTCGAGGCGCAGACTGTGGCCAATACGTATCTCGCGTTGAATCACAACCTCACCATCATCATCGCGGTGAACAAGATCGATCTGCCAAATGCCGACGTGGACGAGACGAAGAGGGAGATCGAGGAGATCATCGGACTTGATGCATCGGATGCGTCACTTGTCAGCGCAAAGACAGGGCTCGGGGTCGACGAGCTGCTTCGCATCATCGAAGACAAGATTCCGAGTCCTTCCGGCGATTCCGGTGCCCCCCTCAAGTGTCTCGTGTTCGACTCGCACTTTGATACCTATAAGGGCGTGGTCGTTCACATCAGGGTTTTCGAAGGGACCATCCAGAAAGGTGACCATATCCAGTTCATGGCCACCGGCAGCGAATTCGATGTCGTCGAAGTAGGGTACTTCGAGCTGACACCTGTTGTGACAGATGTCCTGACAGCCGGGGAAGTCGGTTACTTTGCCGCAGTGATCCGGGTTCCTGCCGAGGTTCATATCGGGGATACCGTGACCAGCGCGGTCCAGCCGACCGCAGAGCCCATACCGGGATACAGGCCGGTGCTTCCAATGGTTTTTGCGGGACTCTACCCTATCGATGCCAACGACTATGAGGGGCTCAAGTCATCACTGCAGCGGCTGCAGCTGAATGATGCTTCTCTCACGTTTGAACCTGAATCGTCGGGGGCTCTGGGTTTTGGATTCCGGTGCGGGTTCTCCGGACTGCTGCACCTCGAGGTCATCACAGAGCGCCTTCGCCGGGAGTACAACCAGGACATTATCGTCACCGTTCCAAATGTGCGGTATCGTGTGATCAAGCGCAATACCGGAGAGGAAGTTCTTGCTGACAGTCCTTCGAAGTTTCCCCCGTTGGGAGAGATCGAACGCATCGAGGAGCCCTTCGTCAAAGCCGAGATTGTGGTACCGCATGAAGCGATCGGAGACGTCATGGAACTCACCAACAAGCGCAGGGGCATCTATATCAACATGTCCTACCCCGAGAGCCGGCGGGCGGTTCTGGAATATGAACTCCCGTTGTCGGAGATCATCACGGATTTCTTCGATCGACTCAAGTCAATCACGAAGGGGTATGGAACGCTTGACTACGAGCTGGCAGGGTACCGCAAGGAACGGCTCGCCAAGGTCGATGTCCTGGTCAACGGAACGCCTGTCGACGCACTCTCGTTCATCGCCCACGAAGATGAAGTCCAGCACATCGCAAGGTCGATGCTACAGCGGCTCCGCAAGTACGTTCCCCGGCAGATGTACGAAGTTGCGTTGCAGGCCGCAATCGGTGGAAAGATCGTAGCGCGCGAGAATATCGTCCAGCTGCGCAAGGACGTCCTGGCCAAGTGCTACGGCGGAGATGTCACGCGAAAACGGAAGCTTCTGGAGAAACAGAAAGAAGGCAAGAAGAAGATGAAGCAGATCGGCAAGGTGAGCATCCCCCAGGAGGCGTTTCTCTCTATTTTGAAGCGTGAGTCGAACGACTAGACCGGTCGGCGTCTATATCCATATTCCCTTCTGTCGCAGAAGATGTAACTACTGTGACTTCCTGTCAACCGGAGGGGCAACGCGTGTTCCCGACGAGTATGTGGACACGTTGCTTTCCGAGTGGGGCCTGTGGGCTGAGACATTGCGCCGACAGGACCTCGGTCTGCAGTCCATCTACGTGGGCGGTGGTACACCTTCCCTGTTGGAGCCTCCGCAACTTCGGCGGCTGATCGAAGGGGTGAGCTCTCCTGTGCCGGCAATGCCGGATTGCGAGATCACCATGGAAAGCAATCCAGACAGCCTCGATGCTGCGAGAATCCGGGCGTACGCCGGAGCGGGGATCAACCGTCTGAGCGTGGGAGTCCAGAGCTTTAGCGATTGCTCGCTGAAGAGACTGGGACGCCTGCATGATTCCGCTGGGGCCGAACGCGCACTTCGGCAGGCGCGGGAGGCGGGGATTCGTAACCTGTCTCTGGATCTCATGTATGGACTTCCCGGTTCCTTGCCTGGTGAAGAGATTGCTTCGTTGAGACACGCCATCGAGCTTACTCCGGAGCACATCTCCTGGTACAACCTGACCCTGGCTGCCGGCACCCCGTTAGCCAAGTCCATCGCTGAAGGTCATGAAGTCATGCTAGATGACGACACGGTTCTGGCAACGATGCGGGAAGGATGGAGCCTGCTTGTGGCAAGCGGATTTGAGCACTACGAGATCTCCAATTTCGCCTACCCCGGTTTTGTCTCGCACCACAATCTCGGCTACTGGCTGTTCACCGACTACGTCGGTCTCGGTCTGGGAGCGTCTGGATTTGTCTCAGGCAAGAGGTGGACGAACGTCAGCGACATGGCAGCGTACCTTGCTGCCGTTCTGGAGGGCAGGTTGCCTGTCGACAGCGAAGAATGCCTCGAGGGTCGTCTCCGGGAAGGCGAATATGCCATGTTGCGCATGCGCTTGCCGGGGGCCGGCCTCGATTTTGCGACCTTCGGCGACCTGTTTCGAGAAGATGCCCGTGTTGTATTTCGTGACGTTCTTGCCCGGCTCATGGGCGATGGACTCATCAGCGTTCTGAAGGACAGGGCTGTATGTACACAGAAGGGCCTCGAACTGAACAACCTCGTGGCCGAGGCCTTCATCTGAGAAAAGCGAAAGCCCCGGCCACGAGGGCCGGGGCTGACCGCGAAGATCGTCCCCTTAGCGTGAAACGTTGAATCGGAAGTGGGCGATTTCCTTGTTCTTCACGACGTAGTTCTCACCTTCTATGCGCAGCAGTCCCTTCTCCTTGGCAACCTTGAAGGAGTTGTCGGCTTTGCGGAAGTCATCCAGCGAGATGACTTCCGCTGCAATGAATCCACGGGCGATATCCGTGTGGATCTTGCCTGCAGCACCCCGGGCACGGGTGCCGGCCTCGATGACCCAGGCCTTGCACTCGTCTTCTCCCGCAGTGTAGAAGGTCTCGAGTTTGAGCAGCTGATATGCTCTGCCGATGAACGTATCGATGACCGATCCGGACAGACCAAATTCCTGAAGGAACTCGAGTTGTTCGGCCGCAGGCAGTTCGGCAATCTCGCGTTCCAGTTTTGCATCCAGCACCATGGCCGTTGCGTCCACCTGGTCGTCAGCAGCCGTAAGGGCAGCCTCGAGGTTTCTGGCCGCGGTCTCGTCCGTCATCGTGATGTTGATGACATGCATGACCGGCTTCAGCGTGATGAACGCGTAGGAGGTGAGAAGGCTCTTGTCTTCATCAGACAGACCGAGGCTGCGCAGCCCCTTTCCTCCCGAAAGGCATGACTGGGCACTCGAGAGGAGGTCCCGTTCGCGTTCGAGTGCAGGCGTCATCTTCTCCTTCTTCATGCGCTCGAGCCGGTGTTCCACGATCTCCAGGTCTACCAGGGCAAGGTCCAGTTCGAAATTCTCTATCTGGTCCCTGAGGTTTGTGGCAGAGGGCACCTGCGTGAATGCGTCAAATACCTCGACCAGCGCCTCGACATTCTTCACGTCCTTCAGCAACTCGTTGCGTCGGGAGGCGTTTTCCTGACCGGACGGTATACCGGGAACATCAGCGAACTCGACGCTGGCCGGCGTGGTCTTCTTGGGCTTGAAGACATTGGACAGATAGTCGAGGTCAGCGTCGGCGACCCCGACGGCCGCAAGGTTCGTCTTGGACTGTGATACCTGCGTGGTTCCTCTGGTCAGTGCTCCGAACAGCGTGGTCTTGCCCGTCTGAGGCAGACCGATTATTCCAATCTTCATTGGCAACTCCTTCTCACGTACTCGTTCATGCTTGTGGACTCTTGTCCAGTATACTTGGGTCATAAACGTGTTTCAAGGATCAGGAGGCAATAGGCCTCGTGGGACAGCAGGAACTTGGCCAGGACGGGTTGTTAACGTATACTTCGTGTAACCGGCCGATTGACATCGTAAGGCTGATATTATATACTGTCGGCCCTGGAGACAACCTATCAGATGAAGATCAGAACTGTACGTGGAGCGCTGCGCGCTGTGCAGCGCAAGATAGTCGCTGGTCACAAGGAGACGGTGACGTACTCCAGTGAACTCGACAAGACCTATGGGCTGCTTGCGACGGACAAGGCGTGGTACATTACGCGTCTGCTCCGTGAGGACGACTACGTCGATTTCGGGGGCCTTTTCCCCGAGCTGGCGAAACAGATTGGTTGGACGCGAGGGGTAAGGCTTGCCAGACAGGGCCTTTCTGCCGCTATCGGCGCTACTCGAAAGCTACCGAGACATGGCACGGCGTCGAGCATCCTGGTGTTTGTGGACGAACATGGAAGATTCCTCCAGATCGGCCCTGCGACGTTGATGGGGTTCTGTGAGTACATGGGACTGACGACTGGTCGTGGCAACAGCTGGTATGCTTTTCCGACGATCATCCTGAGCCCCGTATTTGGCAGCGAGCGCGACACAGACGAACGGGCGGCACTGCAACGAGCGTCTCTTATCTCTCAGGTCAACAGCACCGAAGCTGACGAGGACACACGCAAAGAGTACTTTGTCGATGCCGTCGTCCAGCTTGGCCAGCCAGATAATCAAGCTGTACTGGACTCGCCCGTCTCTGCAGGGGTTCCGACAACCTCGTTCGACCAGTTCGATTTCGCGGGCGACGGCGCCGTGCTTTCCGTTCTCAGCGAGATCAACCGAAACCTGACTCGTATACGCGAGTTGCTGGAGAAGACCTCATCGAAGTAAGGACCGGTCGCACGAGGCATCTGACCGTCGCTGTGGCTATTATTATCTCTGGAGCATCGCTCCTGTCGGTCCGATCGTCTGCCCCGATGAACCTTCTGGCGCGTCAGACCATTCAGGCGACGTCACTGGATGCTGTGCAGATCGCAACCGACGCAAGCATTGTTCTTGGTCCGGGAGCAGCCGTAAAGGTGGAGGACGTGCGCGGCGGCATCAAATTGCTGACGCACCGTCAGCAGACGATCCGAATATTGCGGGATGGGTCGTCATGGGATATGCCGCGAGCTCTTGGCCCAGTGAGGTTTGTCCAGACGCGTGAGAGAACGATAGCGGTGCGCGAACGAGTTCCGTATGACCTCCGGTATGTGCCCGAGCAGTCGGCAGCCAGAGGGCAGGTGGTCGTGTGGACATCCGGCACGGGTGGCGTGCGCCAGCGCGTATTCCGCCTTCTCTACGAGGACGGTGCATTGATATCGCGGGTCCTGGTTTCCAACTCCTTGGTCGGGCCGCCCGCTGGTGACGCATTGGCTGTCGGGAAGTCCGTCTATCGCGGTGGAGCGACGAACGAGTTCTACATGGAAGCCACCGCCTATTCGCCGACGGTTGAGGAGACGGATGGCAATCCGTGGATGACGGCCTCGGGGATGAAGTCTGGACGTGGCGTGGTGGCAGTCGACCCGAAGGTCATACCGCTCGGCAGCAAGCTCTATGTGGAAGGCTACGGGTACGCCATAGCCGGCGACACGGGCGGCGCCATCAAGGGTAATCGGATCGACGTGTTCTTCTACTCGTCTGGCGAGATGGCGAGATGGGGAAGGCGCTCGGTTCGTGTGTTCGTTCTGGAATGACGAGGAGGAAGCCCACAATATGAACACGCTCGCCCCAACTGCGCTTCGCGACTTGCTGAACCGGACGGGTGTTGTCCTGTCCAAACGCCTCGGGCAGAACTTCCTGGTCGACGGCAACGTTCTTGCCTCCATGGCTTCACTGTTCCCTTCAGATGAGAACGTGGTGTTCGTCGAGGTAGGTGCCGGGGCGCTTGCTCTGACCGGGATTCTTGCTGAGCGTGGCAAACGCGTGATTGCCTACGAGATTGACGAGCGTCTTCGCAAGGTGCATGACGCCCTTCTGGCCGATGACCCTCTCCGGACACGTATCGAACTGAGATATGAGGATGCCCTGGAGGCGGACTGGTGTACTCTGGGACATGAGGGCGAGACCCTGGTGCTTATGGGGAATCTTCCCTATCTTCGGTCCTCTGAGACTGTCCTGAAGCTCATTCGAACCGATTGTATCGGGCAAGCCTGCCTGCTGTTCCAGCGGGAGTTCGCAACCCGTCTTGCCGCTCATTCCGGGAACGGTGACTACAGCTCGCTGTCTGTCGTAGCCCAGACGTTCTTTGATATCAAACGGCTGCTCGAGCTTTCGCCTGACGTGTTTTTCCCGCGTCCTGAGGTCAACTCGACCCTTCTGGGGTTTCTCAGACGTCCAAGCGGATTGGGGGACACCGAAGTCGCGCCATTCATGCGATTTGTTCAGCAGTCGTTCCTGCACAGGCGCAAGAAACTGGCCGACTTCTTTCGCCGACTTGGTGTCCCGCTTACGGGTGAGTTTGCCGAAACGTCTCAGCTTCGCCCGGAGGTCCTCACGCCCTCGGAGTTCATCGACTTGTTTCGGGCGGTCTCCCGGGTGACTCGCGTCTGATCGAGGGCGTCCAGAGCGCCCGCCGTGTTGTCTTTTCCCCCATCGGGAGTAAAATCTCTCGGTACACCAAGTCATCTTATTTCGGGAGGTATACGATTATGAAGATTCAGAACGATGCACGTTATGCGAAGTCGGACGAGTGGGTACGTGTCGAGGGTGGCGTTGCGTTCGTTGGAGTCTCTGACTACGCCCAGGGCAAGTTGGGCGATGTCGTGTTCGTCGGCGACATCTCCGTCGGCTCGACATTGAAGGCAGGAGACCTTCTGACTTCTGTCGAATCGGTCAAGGCTGCCTCAGACGTCTATACGCCTGTGTCGGGCAAGGTTCTTGAAGTCAACCATGAAGTCACTGCGAAGCCTGAACTCCTCAACAGTGACGCGTTTGGAGCCGGCTGGCTGGCGAAGATCGAGCTTTCGAATCCGGATGAGCTGAATGGCTTGATGAGCGCTACTGACTATGCAGAGTATAGAAAGGAATAGGTTCTCGTTCATCCCGGCGACAGGTGATGAGCAGCAGGCGATGCTGCAGAAGATCGGCCTGCAGTTTGACGACATCGTCAAGTGTTTTGCTGGCAACTCCTGCGTGGAAGGCGGTCTCCAACTCCCCGACGGATTGACGGAGGACCAGATGGTAGAGTACTGGGACACCATGATGTCCCGGAACTCGGGTCCCAGGAAGGCTTCTCTTCTGGGCGCCGGGGCATATATGCATTTCATTCCAGCCGTCGTCCCACACCTCGCATCTCTCCCGGGTTTCGTCACAGCATATACGCCATACCAACCCGAGATAAGCCAGGGGACGCTGCAGTCCCTATTCGAGTTCCAGTCGTTCATGGTGGAACTCACCGACATGGAATTGGCCAACTGCTCGATGTATGATGGGGCTTCATCGACCGCCGAGGCTATGCTGATGGCTCATCGTGTCAAGAAGGCGGACCGTGTGCTCGTAGCTGCAACGGTGAACCCGAACTACCTGGCAACGGTCCGGACCTACCTGGAACCACATGGGATTGCCGTCGATGTCGTCAGGATGGATGGCGACGGGCGCGTATCCATGGAAGACTTGGAGCTAAAACTGTCTGCCTCTGCGTGCAGCGCAGTTCTTGTCCAGAGCCCAAACTACTTGGGCATTATCGAAGACCTCGGTGCTATCGGAACGACCGTCCACGGGCACGATGCCCTGTTTGTGGAATCCTTCACCGAAGCGATGGCTCTGGGGCTGCTCAAGTATGGTGTTGGCACCGGAGCAGACATTGTCGTCGGTGAGGGACAGTCGCTTGGTCTCTCGATGTCATTTGGTGGGCCGCATCTTGGCGTCTTTGCCACCCTGAAGAAGTACAACCGTGACTTTCCCGGTCGAATCGTCGGTGAGTCCATCGACACAAAGGGTCGCCAGGCATTTGTCATGACGTTGAGAGCGCGCGAGCAGGACATTCGACGCGAGAAGGCGACGTCCAATATCTGCTCGAACCATGCGCTCAACGCACTGACGGCGGCCGTGTACCTTGGCAGCGTGGGCGAGTCGGGATTCAGGGCACTTGCCTGTGAGAACGTTGCGAAGCTACAGAAGCTGGTTAGCGGACTCGAGGCGACCGGGCACTTCACTCGCGTTTTCAAGCAGAGCCCAGTGTTCAATGAAGCAGTCCTTGCCAGTTCGATCGCTCCCGAAGACATGCGCTCCCGACTGGCGGGTGTGCCGGTGTTCCCACCGCTCGCTCTTGCTCGTGGCGTTGTCCCGGAAGTCCAGGGGATGCCTCATACGTATCTGGTCTGCGCGACCGAGATGCTCAAGGACAGTATCCTTGGGCAGGTTCTCGGCGCATTGAGCTGAGGTGACGGAAGATGACTCTATTTGAGAAGAGCGTGGCAGGTCGGTCAGCATTCTCGTTTGGGTTCGAGGAGGACAGGGCTGTAGCCGAAAGGTACGTTCCTGAGTTTGCGCGCGCTGCTGTGAAACCGCTGCCACAGGTCGCTGAACTTGACCTGGTGCGCCATTTCACGAATCTGGCCACGATGAACTACGGCGTTGACACCGGCTTCTACCCGCTGGGGTCGTGCACGATGAAGTACAACCCAAAGATCAACGAGCGAATGGCCGCTGATCCAAGGCTGGCTGTGCGTCACCCACTGGATGATCTCACAGACAACCAGGGCATCCTGCAAATGGAGTTTGAGCTGAAGGAGTCTCTGCAGGAGATCACCGGTATGGACGACTTCACACTGCAACCTGCATGTGGCGCCCATGGTGAGCTCACTGGCATGCTCATTATCCATGCCTACATGCGTGACCATGATGCCAGGCGCACGAAAGTGCTGATCCCCGATTCTGCCCACGGGACAAATCCTGCGTCGGCAACGATGGCGGGATTCCAGGTCGTGACTGTTCCCTCCAACGAGCGAGGCGGGGTCGACATGGATGCCTTGGACAAGCTCATGGACGATACGGTGGCGGCCATCATGCTGACCAACCCGAACACCGTCGGACTGTTTGAAGAGAACATAACGCAGATTGCCGAACTGGTGCATGCTCGCGGAGGTCTCCTGTACTACGATGGGGCAAACCTTAATGCTCTCATGGGGCTCATCCGTCCAGGCGATCTGGGGTTTGATGTGGTTCACCTGAACCTCCACAAAACATTCTCCACCCCACATGGTGGCGGAGGTCCGGGCGCTGCCCCTGTGGGCGTCAAGAAATTCCTGGCTGACTACCTGCCGATTCCCGTTGTTGTGTGCAGAGACAGTCAGTACACCCTGGATGAGAACAGGCCGCACACAATCGGCCGCATGTCGGGATTCTATGGCAATACCGCTGTACTAGCCCGCGCCTATGTGTACATCAAGATGATGGGCCGGGACGGTCTTCTGGCGACAAGCCGGGCAGCAGTCATCAACGCGAATTATGTCAAGGCATTGCTGAGCCCATATTTCCCGCCCGCCTACGATAGGCCTGTCATGCACGAAACCGTTCTGAGTGCAAAGGGCTACGACAAGTATGGCGTGACTCTGCTCGACATCGCCAAGCGTCTCATGGATTATGGGTATCATCCCCCAACGATCTACTTCCCACACTTCCCGCCGTATGCAGAAGAGGTCATGATGGTCGAGCCGACCGAGAGTGAGAGCAAGGAGACGATGGACTCGTTCTGCGACGCCCTCATCAAGATCAGCCAGGAAGCGAAAGAGAATCCGGACCTCCTGCTGTCTGCTCCACACGATACAGTGGTAACCCGCGTCAATGAGACGTATGCAGCTCGTCACCTGGTCACGAGTCATCGTGACAAGAAAGGAACTTGACTGAGTGCTGAACCTACGTGAGACAATAGACCGGCAGGTCAGCCTCGCGCTCAGGGACCTCCTCTCTGCGGAGGAGGCCCCTCTTGCATGTTGCTCGCTGTCCCGCCCCGGCTTTCTCGACTACACGCTTTCGCTTCCCATGAAACTTGCAAGGACACGGCACAGGGCCCCCGTCGTCATTGCACAGGAACTGCAACCTGCTGTCGCAGGCATAGGCTGTGCAGCACTCGCGGAGGCGGTTGCCCCCGGATATATCAACATCCAGCTGTCGGATTCGTTTGTGGCTGATCAACTGAGCTCCATGCTTGGTACAGAGCCTGCTGTGCTGGTTCGGAAGGAGGCGAACGGCCAGAAGATCGAGGTAGAGTTCGTGAGCGCCAACCCGACCGGACCTCTGCACGTAGGCAACGGCCGTGGAGCAGTGCTTGGATCGGTTCTTGCCACGCTTCTGGAGACCCAGGGATATGATGTGGATCGTGAGTACTACGTCAACGACTATGGGTCGAAGATGAAGCTATTCACGGAGTCGATTGCGCACTACCTCTTTCCGATGCTGGGGCTGGAGCATGCTATGCCCGATGAAGGGTACCAAGGAGCATACGTGCCGGATCTGGCACAAGTCATCTACGATCGAAAGGGATCGGAGTTACGGTCCCAGCTTGATGAGCAGCGCCTTTCGGCCATAGAAGAGGACGGGAAAAAACTTGTGCTGGCATCGATTCGTCAGGCCCTGGAAGAAATAGGTGTCTCGTTCGACACTTGGTTCTCGGAGCGGTATCTCATTGAGAACGGATGGAACGATCGCGTTCTTCAGCAGTTCCGGGATCGAGGTGTCGTCTACGAGAAGGATGATGCTGTCTGGCTGCGCTCGACGGATTTCGGTGACGATAAAGACCGGGTATTGGTACGGCGTGATGGAGAGCCGACCTACACACTTACCGACGCGGCCTACCACTTCAACAAGTTCCAGCGCGGATATGTCAAGAGCATCGACGTCTTTGGCGCCGATCATATAGGGCATATCGTCCCCATGCAGGCTCTCATGAAGAGTCTCGGACTCCCGGATGACTTCCTGGAGGTCATCATCTACCAGATCGTACATTTCCTGCGCGGTGGGCAGCGTGTCGTCCTCTCCAAACAGACAGGCGAGATCATCGAGCTGGCCGACCTCGTACGCGAGGTGGGCAAGGACCAGGCGCGCGTTTTCTTTCTCCTTTCGTCGGCTGACTCTGAGCTGGAGTTCGACCTTGAGGTTGCCAAGGAGCACTCACTCGACAACCCGGCATACTATCTCAAATACACATATGCCAGGCTTTGCAGCGTGGAACGTCAGGCACGTGGCATCGGAACTGCTGTTCCATCTGTGGCAAGCCCGGAGGACGTTTCACGGTTGAAGACTCCGGAGGACTGTGAATTGCTGAAGTGCCTGCTAAAAGCGCAGGATGAGGTCGATGACGCCGCAAGGACGAGGCAGCCCCATCGGATCCTGTATCTTGCAAGCGAGCTTGCGAAGTCGGTCAACGCATTCTATCAGAAAGAAAAGGTCATCCAGGAAGATGCAGGCCTGGCGCAGGCCCGCATGCTGCTCGTGCTGGTCTCGCAGCGTCTCCTGCAGGCGTATGCCCACGTTCTGGGCGTCACTCTCCCCGAATCAATGTAAATGAGCTCCCCGCATCTGTGCGGTGAGCACGAAGTGAGGTATGCATGAAGAACATCCGTAGACTGCGGCTTGAAGCGTTCATACGGCGTAGCGTCGAGGGTCAGCTGATCATGATGGACGACCCCGACTTGCGACTCTTGACCGTGACTCGCATTGAGATGTCGAACGATACACGGCTGGCGAAGGTTTACGTTTCGAGTCTGTCGAATGACGAGAGTCGTCAGAAGGCTCTCATGGCTGCCCTGTCCAGGGCATCGGGCAAGTTCCAGCAGAGGCTTGCGGCTGACGTCTCGATGCGCTTCACGCCCCTCCTTTCGTTCCATTTCGATCAAGGGTTCGTGAAGGGAACTCAGGTTGTCGAACTGCTCACTGAGCTCGAGAAGAACGAGAAGAAGGATCCCGCGGATTCATGAGCGAAGTTGACCTCGACGTCATTGCATCGAGGATTCGCGATGCGAGTGATGTCTTTCTTTTCACCCACGAGTTTGCGGATGGTGATGCTCTGGGCTCCATGGTGGCGCTCACACTGTATCTGCAGGCCATGGGCAAGAGTGTTCATGCGTTTGTCCCTGGCAAGATCCAGAGTGTCTACCGGTTTCTGGCTACGGATGAGCTGCTGAACACTATGTCCGCCGCCCAGGCTACGGCTCACATTAGTGTCGCACATGTGACATGCATCAGCGCAGACGCGGCCGATGTCGATCGTCTGGGTGAGTGGAAACCTCTGTTTCTCTCTGGGGCGGAGCGCCTGGTGATTGATCACCATGACACGAATGCAGGTTTTGGTGAGGTGTTCGCCATCAACGGTTCAGCCAGCTCGTGCTGTGAGATTCTTTTCGACTTGTTCAATGTCATCAACCCCCGCCTCATCGACGCAAGGATTGCCTCCGCTCTGTATAGCGGTCTGGTTGCGGACACCGGGTCATTCCAGTACGCCAATACCAAGGCTCTCTCCCTGGTGCACGGAGCTCAGCTCATCGAACTGGGGGCGTTGCCCGACGAGATCTCTCGTAGCATCTACGAATCCAAGCCATACGGAAGCCTGAGGCTCATGGCTGCTTCTGTAGTAGCTTCGCGTTTGATGTACCGCGGGCAGGTGGTCGTATCTTACGTGACCCGGAACATGCTTGCTGATTCAGGCGCGCTGGACGAGGACACGGAAGGGATCACGGACGAGTTGCGGCGAATTGCTGAAACAAAGGTGGTCGTCCTCTTCAAAGAGGCATCAGATGGCTCAATCAAGGTAAGCCTCCGCGGGAAGTACGGGTTCGACGTCAAGCGGATAGCAACCAAGTTCGGCGGGGGAGGTCACCTGCTCGCCGCCGGCTGCACCATCAGGAGTGAGCTCGGCGAAGCCGAAGTGCGCATCCTCGCCGAGCTGGACAGATACCTGGGGCCTTCTAGAATTTGAAACTTGTGCTGATGTCGTAGACTACCGGCACGTGATACATGGTATCGCCGGTGAGCAACTTGATGATTGCGAGTGCAGAAATAAGCCCTGGCACGAACCAGAACCAGCCGGCCACGAACCTGATCAGTGGGATGCGGCCGAGAATTGCGAGAATGACTTCCAGGATCAGTACGACGAGTCCTTGCGCCAGATGCAGGCGGAAGAACGCGTTCTTCTTATTGGCAAGAAGCGGGATGATCCAGAGGATACCCAGATAGCACAGTATTCCAAAGACTAGATCGTTGTTGACAGTTCCATTTGTCTGTTGCTCCACGGTCGTCCACCCCCACACTAGGATATCAGCATGGTAGGTGATGCCGATGCTGTGTCAAGGATTTGTGGTGTTGATGAGCGCTGAGGTCGGACAGGGATTCAGATACTCCTGGATGCCGCACGCATGACAACCCGTCTCACGGCATGTGGGGAGACGTTCGCCCTTCTCTGCGGACAGGTATTCCTCGCGGAGGAAGTCTGTCGAGACTCCCGCATCGATGACCTGCCACGGCAGCTCGCTCTTCAAAGGAATACTGCGATACAGGAAGTCGGCGGGGTCGAGGCCTGAGGTGGCGATGGCCTGTTGCCACACGTTGAACGTGAAAGATTCGCGCCAGGCATCGAATTTGGCCCCGTTTTTCCAGGCGGTCTCGATGACTGTACTGACTCTGCGGTCGCCGCGGCTGAGGAATCCCTCGAGGAACGCGATGCGTGGATCGCCAAAGTCAATATGAAGCTTTCCCTTGAAGGTCCTGAAGCTCTTGCGGAGGTGATAGATCTTGGCATCGTAAGACTCAGGCGTATCCTGGGCGCACCATTGAAAAGGAGTATCGGGGCGAGGCACGAACGGATTGATGCTGAGATTGATGGCGATGTCCCTGCGGAAACCCTTGCCAAAGGTGTAGATGCGGCCCACCAGGTCGACCATGGCATCGAGATCCTGCTCCGTCTCGGTCGGAAGGCCGAACATGAAGTAGAACTTGACGAGATGCCAGCCTTTCCCAAAAACGGTCCGCAGCGTTTCAAAGATCGATTCTTCGGTGATGTTCTTGTTGATGACATCGCGGAGGCGCTGGCTGCCGGCTTCGATGGCAAATGTCAACGAGCCTTCGCGTGTCTGCTTGATCTCGTCTGCGAGATAGCCCGGGAAGTTCTCCATGCGGAGTGAGGGGAACGAAATGGATACCTTGTGCTCTTCTCTGTACGCGCACACGAGCCGGACCAGCCCGGGCAGATCACTGTAGTCGGTGCTGCTCAGAGACAGCAATCCAACTTCTTCGTAGCCGGTGTTGGCGACGAGTTGCTCGAGCTGCTTCTGGATAGATGCCAGCGATCGCTCTCGGGTGGGGCGATAAGAGATGCCGGCCTCGCAGAAGCGACAGCCTCGCACACACCCACGGAACAGTTCGATGACGCCCCGGTCATGGACGAGTTCGCGATATGGGACAATCGGGGCGACTGGAGCAAATACATCGTCGAGGCTCTCGACAATCCGCCTGCGCACGGTCGCGGGGACTCCCGACGAGAGGGGTTCGGCGACAACGTACGGTGCACCTTCGAGGGCTGGGCGTGTCTTGTACAGAGATGGGACATAAACGCCCTCGACGGTGTGTGCCAGTGTCTCCAGCGCATCGTGACGACTTGCTCCGGCTGCGCGCGACGCGGCAAGGTTCCGCACAATCTCTGGAAAGAGGTCTTCGCCATCGCCAATACCGAATGCGTCCACGAAGGCAGACATGGGTTCGGGGTTGAACGTGCAACTGCCACCTGCAATGACTATTGGCCACTCACTCCGGTCTTCCGACCGCACGGGGAGCCTGGCCAGGTCAAGCATGTTGAGCAGGTTCGTATAAACGAGTTCTGTACCGAGACTGAAGGCAATGACGTCGAACGAACCCAGCGGCTGGCGACTTTCGAGAGAGAACAAGGGAACCTCGTGCTCTCTGAGCCATGCCTCGAGATCGTGGAACGGGGCGAACACGCGTTCTACAACGACGTTGTCGATGGTGTTGAGAAGGTGATAGAGGATCTGAATGCCGTGCGACGACATGCCGACCTCGTAGAGGTCCGGGTAGCTGAGCGCGACGCGAAAGCGATCCTCCCAGTCCTTATGGACGGCGTTGAGCTCGTTTCCTGCGTATCGCGAAGGGCCTTCGAAACGTTCGAGAGAGTGCATGTCCATGTTAGAACCTCAGTTCGTCGCGAACACGATAGACGCTGACGACGATGGAAGCGGCCGTAACCTGCATGAACAGAGACGATCCGCCATAGCTGATAAACGGCAGGGGGATGCCGGTAACGGGAGAAAGCCCGATGGTCATGCCCATGTTCACGGCGGCTTGGAGAAACCACATGGCTCCTATGCCCACGACGATATAGCGGGCAAAGTCGTCAGTCAGCGATCGAAAGACGAGGAACGTTGACCAGAGGAGCATGATGAAGAGGAGAACCAGCAGCGCACTGCCGGCGAATCCAAACAGCTCTCCGACGAGAGAGAAGACGAAATCTGCATACTGTACAGGCACAAACGAGAGAGGGGCCTGAGTGCTTCCTGTGATGCCACGTCCCCACATCCCGCCGGATCCAGTGGCTACGATGGACTGGATGACGTTGTAGCCGTCGCCGAGGGGGTCTGCCTGTGGATTCAGGAAGGTCTCGATCCGTGTACGCTGATATGGCCTGAGGCCAAGCCACACACCGCCTGCCACAAGTGCCAGAACAAGCCCCAGAACCAGGAGCTGGCGGCCGCTGAGCCGGAAATGAACCAGCATGACGACGGAGATCCCGAGCAGCAGGCTCGCGGACCCCAAGTCTGGTTCCTTCTCGACGAGAAGAACAGATGGCAAGACGGCGGCAATAACAAGGAGGATCTTCAGGCCTACATTGAGCCTTTTCTGGGGCAACGTCAGGATCAACGCGACAACAAGGATGATCACCAGCTTCTGTATCTCACTCGGCTGAAAACCAAGTGACCCCACGATGGGGATCCATCGTCGTGAACCGTACATACCGGTTCCGATGAACAGCACTGCCATCAGCAGTCCCGTCTGTACGACGTACACCGGGATCGCGAGATACCGGAAAACCCGGTAGTTCACGAATTGCAGCATGACTGCTACGATCAGACTGAGGGTAAGCAGCAGGAGCGTCTTCTGGAAATAGGAGTAGTAACTCCCGAAGTGCCCCAGTGTGTACCGCTCGGCAAGGCTCGCGACATAGAACGTCGCCAAGCTGAACCCGATGAGGAGCAGAACGCTCATGATGAAGAACAGCGGCAGGCGATGTGACTTCACGGGGTGTCTCTACTCCAGAAAGCGTGTTTCGACATTCAGCCGGCCCTGGGTGGCGCTCGCCACGTAGTAATGACTGCGAATGCCTGCTGGGGCCAAGTGAAGGATAGCACTCGCGCTGCCGACGGAAAGTGAAGCGCCACCGGTGACCTCGAGGCACGTAATGACTGCACCCTGGATTCCCTTGGTGCCAGCCAGGACGGTTCCCCTGATAGCGCCGAATACAAAACACGAACGCATCGTCTCGACGCGGGAGCCCTCGAGAACGGAGCCGACCACAACGACGTCCTTTGTCGTCTGAATGACTTCGCCTCTGATCAGGTCATGAGTGATGATCAAGGCTGTCTCAGACGGAGGGACATCCTTCTTCGATTCCCGTATGCGGTAATTGGTGATGCCGAGGTTGTCGCCCACGACCTTCCGCAGATCCTTTTCCAGCTTGGCCAGTGTCTTGAGGCCGCATGCCCGGTTCTGAAGGTCGACCTGGAGCTTGAGCTGAGGAAGGATCTGATGCTGGGTGGCCGCTTGGACGACGAGGACGTGCGAGGCTTCCTTCCACGTTGCCTTGGGGTTGACGAGAGCCAGGATTTCGGTTTGGTTTCCCTTGAACACGACAGTGTTTGTTGGACTAGTTGCTGCCATTTTTCCCTCCGTACAGATCAAAGTACTGCTGCAACATGCCGTGAACGAGTGGAGCCATCATGGTACTGCGCTCATAGGGCGAGTTCTCGAACATGAGAAGGACCGCTACCTGGGGATTGTCCATCGGTGCGAATGCTAGCACCCACGTATGGTACAGATTCACTGTACCGGTTTCGGCCGTGCCGGTCTTTGCGCAAATTTCGATGTTCCCGACTTGAATGCGTGTCATTCCGCCGGTCTTCGAAACGAGATTGAGGCCCTTCTTCACGATCGCCAGTGTGGCGGTGCTTACGCCTAGCGTGTCCTGAACGACGGGCGTCGTTTTCGTCTCTGCTTTGGTGACGGGGTCGACCGAAGCCTTCAGGAAGTGAGGGCGCCAAAGGGTCCCGTTCATCGCGATCGAACTGAAGATGGAGATGTTGCGTATGGGCGTTTCCAGCACGTATCCCTGGCCGATGCCCATGTTCATCGTATCTCCTTCGTACCATGGTTCTTTGTATTTGCTGAGCTTCCATTGTGGTGTCGGGTAGAAACCTGTCGCCTCACCAGGAAGGTCGATGCCGGTGGGCTTGTCGATACCAAACTTGTGTGCGTAGGTGCCCATCGACTGGATGCCGGTCAGGCGGGCAACGGTGAAGAAGTAGCTGTCGCAGGAGTCGGCATAGGCCTTGTAGATATTTTCGTTTCCATGACGACCTGGCCAGATCCAGCACTTGAACAGCCGTCCTCCAACCGTCAACCCTCCACCACAATAAATGATACTTCGGTCTGTTATGGTGTGCGTTTCCAGTCCCGCCGTTCCAGTGACGACCTTGAACGTGCTCGCCGGAGGGAACGTACCTGCAATTGCGCGGTCGAACAGAGACCCTTTGGCGGACCATGTCTTCCAATCTTGGCTGGAGATCCCGGAGATGAACTTGTTCGGGTCGAACGTGGGTGCGCTTGCCAGCGCAAGGAGCTCGCCGTTGCGCGGGTCCATGATGATCGCTGCACCCTGGTTGTCTCCCAGAAGCCTCTCGCACGTCTTCTGCAGCCGGGTATCGATAGTCAGGATGATACTCTTTCCAGGCACAGCGGGCTTTTCCTGCAGCGTCTTCACGGCTTTGCCACCGGCATCCACTTCGATGAGTTTCTGACTCTTCTGGCCGCGCAGCAGTGACTCGTATTGCAGTTCGACACCGTCCTTCCCGATCGTGTCTTTCATGACATAGCCGTCAGCTTGCAGCTTCTCGAGTTCAGTGTCGGCTATTTCACCTGTATACCCGAGGACATGTGCCGCCAACGTTCCCTGGGGATACGATCTCTTGGTCGACATGACGAGTTGAATGCCGGGCAGGTCTGGTTCCTGTTCCGCAAGCTTCAATGCAACGACTTTACTGACGTTGCGAGCGACGGTGATGGGAGTGAAAGGCCCGACGCCAGCCTTCTTTACCGTGTCCTTGAGAGTCTGAAGCTTCGCGCCTGTCAGCTGGGCTACGACACCCAGTTCCTGGTCAGAGTTCTTGAGGTCGTAGGTCGTCACGACGATGTCGAACGACGGGACATCGGTTGCGAGAATAACCCCGTTCCTGTCGCGGATTTCGCCCCTTGGAGCATCCGTGCTGATGATGCGCAGACGGTTGTCTTCCGCGACTCCTGCATAGTAGGTGCCTTTGACGACCTGCAGAAAGTAAAGGCGGGCCATGATGCCCAGCAAGATCACTGTGAAGAGAACGGTGACCGCAAGGAATCGCCGGGTTTGCCGGGACCGTTGAAGCTTATCCATGATTCTGCTCGAGAGGCGAACGCCTGATCAGATAGCGGGACCCCGCCAGCCCTGTGCCGGCAGCCGCGACGAAGTACCACAAGAGGGCTATGAGACTGGGAGCAGTGTTGCCCCTGGTGAAGAAGGCGAGAATGAGTGCCGTGACCGCATAGGCGCCCGTGAAGGCTACGCGAGCGAGGCTAGGCGCCAGCTGCTCGATGTAGGGCGAAGCGCCGACGACCAACAACAGCAGCAGGGCAGTGGGCAATACCTGCGACTGGCTGAAGTACGAAAGAAGGAGTGCATTGAAGAGTCCGGCAGCAACGCCAAAGGGAGTGGGATGACGCACGCTGTAGTAGAAGACGACAGCCGCCGCCACGAGGAAACTGAAGACTCCCGCGGTCGGGGTGTACAACGCGATGCTGCAGAGCAACGCAAACACGAATGTCTCCATGGCCAGAACCCCTGCCAGGACGGCATACTGCTGTTTCGAGTTCATTTCGAGCCCTGCGTCACTAGAAGGTAGCGTGTCGCCCAGACGGCTGCAAACGGGCGTAGAACGAGGCGTGTCGCGGTGCCGGTGGTCAGCGCATCCACTCTGCCGATAGGGATATTGGGGGGAAAGGTTCCTGAGCTGCTGGAAGTGACGACGATATCACCCGATTGGAACTGGGGCAGTGGTGAGACGTACGATAGATCACAGTACTCTCCGTTGGTACCCTTGACGAGCACGTCCTCCCCGGTGCGACTGTTGATGCCGGAGATGACGCACCTGCTGTCCAGCAGTGGGATCACTGTCGCATTGGACTTGAACGCGCCCCGGACTTTGCCATACACGTAGACTTGGCCGGTCGAGTCTGCGACAAATACTCCAGCGCCGTCAGCTACGCCGAGGGCCGTTCCATGGTCTATGAACACATCCATGGAGCTCATACCCAGTGCCCTTCCCGTCACCTGAACAAGGACACTCTTGACCGGCAACTGTTGTTGGACCGCCAGCTGCGCTTGCAGCCGTTTCAGTTCGTCGTGATCGCTGAGAGCGAGACGCAGGCGAGCGTCGAGATACTGGTTCTCGCTGCGGAGGGTCTCGTTCTCAGCGTAGGCGCCCCGGGAAAACAGCAGGGCATGACCATATGCGGCCACACTGTCAGTTGCTGCCGAAACAGCCCCCCCAAGAGTCCGCGCAACGCGTTGAACCCCGCTGAGCGCGAGACTCCCGACCCTGACGCCATAGGACGCCAGTCCGATGACGGTCGCCAGCGTGAGAAACAGCGCTATGAACAGCAGGCTAGTGGACCTGCGGGTAGGCTTCCGTACCGGACCGGGCATTCGTTATATCAGAACCTCGTGCAGCAAATCGTAGTTCTCGAGGACCTTGCCTGCACCCTTGGCGACACACTGCAACGGATCCTCTGCGATACTGACAAGAATACCCGTACGGGTGGAGATAAATTTGTCAAAGCCCAAGATAAGTGCGCCGCCGCCCGAAAGCATGATACCGCTGTCGATAATGTCCGCCGAGAGTTCGGGCGGGGTTAGCTCGAGTGCCGACTTGATCGTCGCGAGAATCTGCTCCAAAGGTTCCTTGAGTGCGTCGCGAATCTCCTCGCTCGTGACCTCGACCGATTTTGGCAGGCCGTTGATCAAATCTCTGCCCCGAACTTCATAGGTTCTCTCGCTTTCGAGCGGGTAGGCGGAGCCAATGGCGAGTTTGACTTCCTCGGCCGTCACATCTCCGATGAGCAAATTGTAGCGGCGGCGGATATGCGTCGCTATCGCTTCTGTCATCTCGTCACCCGCAATGCGCAGTGACCGCGATGTGACGATGCCCTTCATCGAGATGACCGCGACCTCGGCCGTACCGCCGCCAACATCGACGATCATGACTCCACGAGCATCAGAGACAGGGAGGTCGGCGCCGATGGCGGCGGCCATGGGTTCCTGGATAAGCTTTGCCTCGCGTGCACCGGCGTTGAGGGCTGCGTCGATGACGGCCTTCATCTCAACCTGGGTGATGCCGGACGGGATTCCGACAAGCACACGTGGACGGGCGAAGAAACCTGTTCCAGAGGCCTTTCGGATGAAGTATTCAAGAAGCTTCTCGGTCACCGTGAAGTCTGCTATGACGCCGTCCCTCAGGGGACGTGTCACGGTAATCGACTGGGGCGTGCGTCCTGCCATCTTCTTGGCGTCATCTCCGACAGCAAGCACAGTGCCGGTCTTGGCATCGGTCGCCACGATGGTAGGCTCGCGGATGACGACACCCTTGTTCTTGACGTATACAACTGTGTTCGCAGTACCAAGGTCTATTGCCAGGTCTTTTGAGAAAAATGCCACGACTTACCTCCTCATATCAACATGCAGCTCAGTGCAGAGCGCATAGAAATCACTCATCGTGAAACCGATGATCGTGTCCATTGGCCCCTCAGTTCGTTCGATGAAACTTGCTGCCAGTCCCTGTACGGCGTACGCCCCAGCCTTGTCCCGATATTCGGGGTTGCTCAAGTAGGCTTGCCGCTCATTCTCACTCAGGCGTCTCATGAACACACGCGTTATGGATATTCTGGCGGCTGCCGTCCCTTCGGGCATAAGCACAGCAGCCATGGCGGTAATAACGCGGTGTTCCCGCCCTTCGAGCAACGCGAGCATATCACGGGCTTGAGCTTCGTCGAGCGGCTTTCCCAGGATTCGACCGTCACAGGCGACGACGGTGTCGGCTCCAACGACAAGTCCTGCATCCACATGATCACTTCCCGACTTTGCTTTTGCCAGTGCGTTCTGTGCTGCACAGTTCTCAGGTGCAGCGTCCAGCATGACTTCATCCACGTCAGCCTTCACGATCGAGAATGGTATACCCCAGTCGGCGAGCATGTGAGCCCTGCGTGGCGAGTCCGAGGCCAGGTAAAGGTTCATACGAGCGTGGAGAAGAAAAGAAAAAGTAGAGCGAGTCCAACGGTCCCAATGTTCATGTTGAGCGTGAAGCCTAGTCGAAGCTCCATGAAGCCAAGCTGAAGCGTGAAGTCAGGGACGCCGAAATGGAGGCCCGCCCTCATGAAGGGATAGTACGCGCCCAATACTTCGCCGAGCACGGACCCCAGGATGGCCCCCGCAATCACAAAAGCTATCGATATCGTTCGTTCTTTTCTTCTCACCGCTGCTCCATAGGTACACTGCCATGAAGGGCTCGGTCGAGTCGAGACAGGACGGCAAGCGAAACACCCCCGATCAGATATCCGGCCGCTCCGCCCGCCACCACCAGCGCCGGCAGATAATACCATAGTGTACCCACAGTATTGGTAATCAACAAGAGCAGGTATTGCGACAGATTGTTGGAGACGCCCCCCATGGTGCTTACGGTCGGCAATCCGATGTGTTTCCCGAACGCCTTCTTCAGGAGGACCATGACGATGACTGCGCTGAGGCTGCCACCCAAGGAGAGCAGCGACGTGATGGTCATGAGATTTCCCTTCATGATACCCGTGACCAGAACGCGCAGGACCACGAGTGCGATGGTCGCGAGGGCTCCGTACATCTCCAGGCATAGCATCGTGCTTATCTGAGACAAGCCCAGCTTGGCGCCGGGCAGGAACGGGAGCGGAGGGTCGAAGTAGTTGATGACAATAGCAACGGCGGCTAGCAGTGCGAATCGCAGGGTGGCCTGCGTTGTACGGTTCCTTCTATTGGGCGATTGCATCGATGCCGGTCCCTTTTCCTTCGACGGTAATGACCATGTGGTTGGGAACACAGATGACCTGGTCGCCGGGGCTCCGGGCTGGAATGGTATGCACACAGATCTGGTCCGGACAGGTCGCCTTCGCAACTCGGATGGAGCCCTTGCCGTCAGCTACGATGACGAGCGGCCCCAGCACACCCGTTATGTGCAGCGTTTGGACCTCGTGTGACGTCAGATCCACTGTTGCGACGACCTTGCCGTCCACGTGGACAACCGCCAGGGTACCGGGCGTACGGTGCATGACAATCCAGAAGACAACAACAAGAGCCACGGCGGCGAGGATGACCACGGCCGTGATTCGGTCACTCCGCTTCATTGAGCAGCCGTGGGCACGAAGCTGATCGGCCCCAGTGTGGACTCTGTTCCTGCAGCGTCGACGAGGACGATGCCGACGATCCCCTGGCCCTGGACTGTCTGGAAGAGCGAACGCTGAGTCTCGGCTGGCGAGCAGAAGAAGACCTTGCCGAGGGCGTCGCCGATGGCTCCATGCATGGGCTGTATGTCCGTGATGACTGTGGCGCTTTGATTGAGCGTCCCCGGGTATCCCGTCGATGGGTCGATGATATGACAGTACCTCCTGCCATCCCGCTCGAAGTACCGCTCATAATCTCCGGATGTGGCCACAAAAGCATCCCCTGATTGAACATACCCGATGATCCCCTGACCGCGTGGATCGCGAATACCGATCTTCCAGTCATGCTTTCGGCCACCGCTATACAACAGGAGGTTGCCGCCGAAATCAACGATCACCTGTCGGGGCTGGGGTTTGATGGTATGGAGATACTCCTCCATGACGTCGAGCGAGTAGCCCTTGGCGATACCGCCGAGGTCGATGCGGGCTCGGTGGTCCCGAAGCTGCACGGTGGTGCCGGAGATCACGAGCTGATCTGAGTGGGAATAGGCGAGCGTATCCGATATTTCCTTCGCAGCAGGGACCCTGAAATCCTTGGTCGTAAAGCCCCACAGCGACGACACGGGCGAGATCGCTATGTCGAACGTCCTGCCATGGTCGATGGCCTCTATGGCCACCGCAGCTTTCACGAGTCCTGCATATTCCGGTGAGACGGACACCGGCCCTTTGCCGGCGGCTGCATTCACGCGAACCGTCTCGGCCTCGGCCTTGTAGTAGCTGGTCATGCTGTCGACGTCGGATGCCAGAGCATGGAGATGCTCATTGATTGTGGCAGCATCGCCTCCGGTGGTCTTGACGGTGAGAACCGTATCCATGAGAAAGTATGTGGACGTAACCGGTTCAGGTGATGCTCGCAAGGCGAAGAAGGTCGCCAGTCCTGCTCCGGCGACGATCAGCGCCACAATCGGAGCAATTGCCTTTCTCATGGTATCTTCTTGTCGAGTGTCAATCCAAGGTCCGTTCCGCAATGGCCACATTTTCCGTCTGTGACGAAGGGTAACTCCAGTGGACGAGTCGTGCGGTCGACGACGACCGAATAGCAGTTGGGACACATCGTATTATTGAAGAAATGCCCATGGCAATTGCTCAGGTAGACAAAGCTCACGTGCTGTCTTCGCGCAGATTCTACAAGATTTTCGAGAAAAGGCATGTCAGGTCCATGGCGAATTGTGAAACCATGCTCGGGGGCAACCGCCCTGAGATGGAGAGGGATTCCCCGTCGAAGGTCCTGGGCGATCCACGCGAGCATGGCAGAGAACTCCTGTTCCTGGGCTGGAGTGTCCCGTGCAATATCGAGCATGAGTTCAACATGAATTCCTGCATCGATGGCCCTTTCTACAAGGGTTCGACTGTTCTCCAGGACACCGGCCGAACTTCCCAGTGTTCGATATGTTTCGTCGGCAAAACCCTTGAACCTGACAAGCAGTGCATCTACCATTCCAGGTGAGTCATGGAGAAGGTCCGCCGTCACCCCGCCGTTCGTTGCCACGACAACCTTCTTGCCTGCCTCGTGAACCTTTCGGGAGCACTCGACGACATTGTCCCAGTGCAGCGAGGGTTCACCACCGCCCCAGACCACTCCGGCGAACCCGGGCTCACTGCCGAGTTGCTCCACCGCATCGGCGATCCTGTCAGGATCGTAGGGCGACCAGTCTTGTGAACGCGCCAGCAGTGGGCGGTCGCAGTACGGACACCGCAGGGGGCATCCAGGCACCTGCAGGACGAGCACCGAATCACCCGGCAGATAGTGATATAGAGGCACTTCCTCGATCTCGGAAACATATGGCTGCCCAAGAGGACTGGAAAACATATCAAATCTCATGATTCCTCGGCAACGCAGTGGCATCGCATTTCTGGGTTGTGGCTCGTGTGCGGGCAGTGTTGGCGGAACGCCACAAAGGACACCCTTGCGGTGTCCTTTGTGGCGAACATGAGGTGCACAAGGCAATCACGGAGACCCCATGCTGACGATGCAGCTCTCAGATGCGTATACCGGTCTTGGCTTGAGCTTCAACCATTTCCATGCCAAGGTCCAGGGCCTTCATGTTGAGGTCGAGGAACTGTTTTTTGACGTGCATCGCGACTGCTTTGCGGAGTGTCTCGACCTCCACGATGGCCGTCAGACCCTCGATGATTCCAAGCAAGACGATATTGAGTCCAAGCTCCGTCTCCAGCCTGCTGATGAGGGTGCTGCGAATGGGAAGGGCCAGCAAGCCCCTGCAGTTCTCCTCGTCCAGGAAGTCAGGGGCCGACATTACTGATGAATCGATGATGACCTCGGTCTTCCGGGTGATCCCTCCGCCATACTGCTTGAGCCCCTCGTTGGTCATTGCAGCAAGCAGGTCCGGATCGGTGACTTTAGGATAGGCGATATGCTTGTTCGAGATGACAAGTTCGGCCTTGGTCGTTCCACCACGCGCTTCTGCGCCGTAGACCTGACTCTGGGTGACGATCTTCCCTTCCATGATGGCGGCCTCCGCGAGGATGATGGAACCCAGGATGAGCCCCTGTCCGCCGCTGCCAGTCATGCGGAGTTCAAAACGGTTGTCGTTGCTCATATCAGGCCTGCTCTTTGGGCGCAGCCACGCTCACCGGCGCATGGCGCTCGATATTGACGAATTCGCCGATGATGATTTTCCCCGCCAGTTCCTCGGGGGTCTTTTTTTCGGCCACGCTCTTGAGGACCATCCAGTCTTTCTGAGATGTGACCATTTGTCCGGCACTGCCCTTCTTATTGAATCGCCCAAAGTATGTAGGGCATTGGGCGACAGCATCGACGAGAGAGAAACCGTCATGGGCGATAGCCTTCCTGAGGTGGTCGACAAGATGTTTTGTGAAGTAGATGCCTGAGCGTGCTACATATGTTGCACCGGCTCCGGCTGCCAGCTTCGCAAGGTCGAATGGTCGGTCCAGATTGCCGTTCGGGGTCGTCGTCGTGATCGAAGAGCTCGGCGTAAGAGGCGACGCCTGTCCACCGGTCATCCCGTAGTTGTAGTTGTTGAACACCACGACGGTAATATTGACGTCCCGCCGTGCGGCATGAATCAGATGGTTGCCGCCGATTGCCGAGCTGTCTCCATCACCGGTGACCACGATGACCGTGAGGTCTGGATTGGCCAGCTTGATGCCTGTCGCGACTGGAATGGCGCGGCCATGAAGGGTGTGCACATTATCGAAAGTAGTATATGCCGGTGCGCGTGAAGAGCAGCCAATGCCCGACACGAGGACGACCTTGTCGGGATCCAGTTGTAGCTGCTCGATTGCCTCGAGGAGCGCATGGAGGACAATGCCGTTCCCGCAACCGGGGCACCAGATGTTGGGCAGTCGTTCGCATCGCAGAAAATCGGATATCATAGGTTCTCCTCCCGGACGAAGTCAAGGATCTCCTGCGGACTGATAAGGTCGCCATTGATCTTGTTCATGGGCACGACCTTCCGGAAGTCTCCGAACACTCTCTTGACCAGAAGGACGAGTTGACCGGAATTGAGTTCAGGGACAACGATTGTCCTGGCATTGCCGGCAGCCTTGCGGACACGGTCATCATCGAATGGGAACAGTGTTATGAACCGAAGCGACCCGGCCTTCCGTCCGTGAGAGCGAAGCGATTCGACTGCCTCAGTTACTCCGCGGGCGGTGATGCCGAAGCTCATGAACAGGATATCAGCGTCCTCGATGCGGTCGGTCTCGAACTGGATGATGTCGTCGAGGTTGTTGAAGAGTTTGTCGCGGAGGCGCTCGACCAGGGCTTCTGCCACATGACCATTTGCGGTCTGGAAGCCGGATTCATTATGGACAAGGCCCGTGAAGCTGGTATGGAAACCGGTGCCGACATTGGCGATCGTCGGGACCAGTGACTCGTCTGTCTTGTAGGGAAGGTATCCGGCCTTCTCGGTCGGGAGTCTGCGGTCGACAATGGTCGGCGGAATGCTGGTATCGATGGGTTCACGCAGATGAGAGATGGTCTCATCGGACAGGATAATGACGGGATTCCTGTACTTCTCGGCCAGATTGACCGCACGTATGGTCAACTGATAGGACTCCTCGACACTGGAGGGAGAGAGGACAATTACCCAATGGTCACCGTGCGTTCCCCAGCGTGCCTGCATGAGATCCATCTGTGAGACTTTGGTCGCCATGCCTGTCGAAGGCCCATATCGCATGGAGTCCAGAATCACGATCGGCGCCTCGACCATGCACGCGTAACCGAGACCTTCCTGCATCAGGGAGAACCCAGGGCCGGATGTTGCGGTCAGCACTTTCTTGCCCGCCATGGATGCTCCGACGATCGCCATGATGCTCGCGATTTCATCTTCCATTTGCATGAACGTTCCGCCTATCTGTGGCATGCGCTTGGCCATGATCTCGGCGATTTCGGAGGATGGAGTGATAGGGTATCCGGCGAAAAAGCGTACGCCTGCGGCAATCGCGCCCTCGGCGACGGCTTCATTGCCTTGCATCAGGACCATCTTTTCACTCATTCTTGACCTCCTCCACTGTGAGCGCAAAGTCAGGACAGTGCTCGACACACATCTGACAGCCGATGCAGTCCTGCGGGTTGACGATTGCGTGCCGGTCATTACGGTCTATCTCAAAGACCTTCTTCGGGCATACGGCGACGCAGATGCCGCAGTTCTTGCACCACTTACGGTTGTGTGTGATCTTGAATGTCTTTTTCTCTGGCATGTTCCCCCCTATCGTGGTGATTGAACAATTCTCGAGCAGTCTGTTCTATACGTTGGCTCAGGTCGATCACATCCCTGTCCAGCAGTGAGGCCACTGCGTGGTAGGTGTGAACAACAAACGAGGGCTCGTTCCGCTTTCCTCTCATCGGTACCGGAGGCATGTAAGGTGAATCAGTTTCGAGCAGCAGGCACTCCAGTGGACAAGCGTTCAGAGCCTCACGCGTCGCATGTGCTCCCGGGTAGGTGACGTTGCCGGTGAAGGAGACGCACAAACCCATGCCCACCGCTTGCTCGACGTCCACCGGCGTCCCTCCGAAGCAGTGCATCACACCGTGCAATCCCACAAAATGCGAGATGGCACGCAAGCATTCTACCACAGCCAGGCGCGAGTGCACGATGACAGGGAGTCCCAGGTCAACAGCCAGCTGCAGCTGCTCCTCGAAGAAACGAAGTTGCACCATGTGGTCGGGAGTGCCCTCCTTGAAATCCAGTCCAATCTCTCCGATGGCGACGGTCTTCTCCCTGTACCGGGCAACCAGGGCACTCAGCTGTGCCAGGTAGTCTGACGGTGCATCGGCACAGTCCTCGGGGTGGACTCCAACGGCCGCAAAAACGCCAGGCTCCTGTTGCGCAAGGTGCCCCGCGAGATTCGACGTAGCTAAGTCGACGCCCGGACAGACAATCCAGCGGACACCGCTGTCCCAACACCTCCGCAGGACATCCTTCCGGTCGCCGTCGAACTCGGCCATCTGGACATGGGCGTGTGTGTCGATGTAGGAGGGTTCTTCACTCAATGGATTTCCGCTCCGTCCGGTAGGACCGTCATCGGTGTCAGGAGAGCCATCTCGTCTCCGGCCGAAGCCGCGAGGAGCATGCCCTGCGATGCAATGCCTTTGAGTTTGCGTGGCTGGAGGTTCGCGACGATCACGATCTGTTTGCCGACCAGAACAGCAGGATCATAGTGCTTGCCGATGCCTGCCACGATCGTACGTTCTTCGTCGCCGACCTTGACGCGCAGCTTGACCAGCTTGTCGGTCTCGGGCACCCGTTCGGCTTCGAGGATCGTGGCGATGCGTAACTGCACCTTGGCGACGTCGTCGATCGTGATCAGACCGGAGTCGGGGGCGGCAGCAGGTGAAGCAGTTGCAGCGGCGCCCGTTGTCGTGCCAGTCTTACGGGCTGTCTGGGCTGCCAGGAACTCTTCCAGCTGGTCAGGCTGGATACGGGGAAACAGAACAGTCGAGCTTACCTCGGGGAGTTCTGAACCCGGTCCTCGCCAAACAAGATCACCCCAGGTAACCTGTGGCCTCCGGATTGCCTCCAGCAGGCGGTTTGAGACGGTGGGCATACACGGTTCCACAAGGTTTGCAACGTACCAGAGGCCGGTCAGGAGGGTCGCCAGATGGGTTGCCAGTCCAGCGGCGTCGCCGACTTTAGCCAGCGCCCACGGTTTATCGTCTTCGATCATCTTGTTGAGCACGTTGACCAGCATCCATGTTTTCTCGAGTCCCGCAGAGAACTGCAGGTTGCTGTAGTCGGCGCTCACGGTAGAAAGGGTCGTCGCAAACAGCTGCGAAAGAGCGGCTTTTGGCTCCAACGGCTGGCCCTCGATCTGGGGTCGGAACTTGGCGAACATGTTCAACGTCCTGTTCAGCAGATTGCCCAGGTCATTCGCGAGATCCGTGTTGAAGCGAAGCAGGAGGCGTTGACTGGAGAAGTCGATGTCGAGCCCATAGGTTCCTTCCCTGCACAGGTAGTATCGCAGGGTATCGACCGCCATAGGCTCGTCGATCCCGATGAGGTTGCTCAGGTTCTCGATGAGAGCAGCCGGGTCGACGACATTGCCGAGCGACTTCGACATCCTCTCACCCTCGAAGTTCCAGAAACCGTGGGCAAAGATGTGCCGGGGCAGTGGAAGGTTGAGCGCCATCAGCATGGCGGGCCAGATGATACCATGGAACCGTGTGATGTCTTTGCCGATCAGATGGAGGTCGGCCGGCCAGTCGGTCGCAAACCGCTCCGTTCCATAGCCGGCCACTGTCGCATAGTTGATCAGGGCGTCAAACCAGACGTAGACGGTCTGGTCGGTGTCGAAGGGAATGGGGACCCCCCACTTCACGGTCGACCGGGACACGGATACATCCCGCAGGCCGCCTCTCATGACGTTGACCAGCTCGTTGTAGCGCATCGGGGGCTGTACGAAGTCCGGGTGCTGCTCATACCAGGCAAGCAAGGCGTCCTGATACTTGGAGAGGCGGAAGAAGTAGTTTACTTCGGAGACATGCTGCACCTCAAGGCCGCAATCGGGGCACTTGCCGTCCACGAGGTCTGACTCGAGCAGGAACGCCTCGTCCTTGATGCAGTACCAGCCGTCATACGATCCCTTGTAGATGTCTCCCTGGTCGTAGAGCTTCTGGAACATCTCCTGCACGACCTTCGTGTGGTCTGCATCGGTGGTCCGGATGAAGCGGGAATAGCTGATGCCCAATCTGTCGAAGAGAGCTTTCCAGGACGCGGCAGCCGTCGCGGCATACTGCTCCACGGATTGTCCCATGGCCAACGCTGTTCGCTCGACTTTCTGTGAGTGCTCGTCTGTCCCCGTCGAGAACAGGACCTGTTTGCCCAGCTTCCGCTGATACCGTGCGATAAAGTCGGCAGCAATGGTCTCCGACACCGAGCCAACGTGTGGCTTGTCGTTGATGTAGTAAATGGCCGTGGTCAGGAAATATCGATCCATGGCAACTCCTTCTGTTGTGTTGGGTATGGTGCTTCGCTCAGGCACACTCCAAGAGATCTTTCAGAGCGCGGCCCATGGCAATTCTGATGATGCCGAGGTTACTTTGCCTGGTAGTGAGGACGGCAAGGGAATTACTCTTCGTCCGTACCACCACGATGCGCCCGGTCGTCGTCTCCACATCCAGCTCGGTCAGCTTGCCCATGTCAAGCTGGGTGACAATCTGCTGCATGTATCCCGCAAAGGACAGAATCATGCCGCGCACGAGGGGAGGAGCGATGTCCATGTCTGAGGCTGTGTACAGGATGGCGCCGTCAAGATCGGTCAGAATAACGGCGAGAACACCCGAAGAAGACTTGAGTCTGTCTAACGTCTCTTGCACCACGATCACCACCCTTTCTGTCTCTCAGAATGTGGTCTGAAACATGCGTCTGAACACTGAATATGATACGTGCAATAGGGTTTTGTGCAACGGAGCAAAGCATTGACGTTGCTTTCCGAGTATCAGACCGTACAATGGACTCGCAGGGCCATTTGTTGATGTGAGGTGCTCATGAACGGCAAACGACTGGCAAACCGGATTGTGAACGAGTGTGAGAAGATGGGGGTCGAGGCGGTCAGGTTGATTGACGTCAGGAAACGGACTCCCTTTTTCGATTTTCTAGTCATTGCTACGGTCGACAATACGGTCTTGGCCGACGCACTGCTTCGCAAGATGACAAAGACTGTCGAGCTTGATGCTGGGGTCGCCACATTCACCGAATCATCACCCGCATCCGACTGGGTCGTGTGCGACTACGGGGATACCGTTTTCCATGTGTTTGTTGGTGCCGACGTCCGGGAGCGCTATGACCTCGAGGGTCTCTGGTCGCAGTCGCTCAGGGAGGGAAGAAGGGCTATTCCTGCTGCGCCGGGAGATAGTCTGGATAAGGAGTAGCCACTGCCGGTTGTAGCTCTGCAGATTTCCAGTATATTAATACGTATACCCTATGGGGTATATGGAGGTCGATGATGAGTGAACGCACTACCGACATTCTGATCATAGGAGCCGGGCCTGCGGGTCTGGCTGCTGCCCTGTATGCCAGCCGGTCGCTGGTCAAGCCGGTTGTGTTGGAACGCATGAGCGTGGGAGGACTGGTTCTTTCGACCGAATGGATCGATAATTATCCCGGATTTCCGGACGGCATTGCTGCGCCTGAACTTATGGACCGCATGCGTCGGCAGGCTGAACGGTTCGGTGCGGAATTCGTATCGGATGAGGCACTCTCGCTCAACAGGACAGACGTGGGTTTTAGCGTCACGACTGCCGGGGGAACAGTATACCAGGCTGGTTCGGTCATCGTAGCGACAGGGGCGATGCCGAGGGTTCTTCCTGTGAAAGAGGAATCCAGGTACCGTGGACGGGGCATCAGCTACTGTGCTACGTGTGATGCTGCATTCTTCAAGGGGAAGCCGGTTGCCGTGGTGGGTGGTGGTGGTTCTGCCGTCGAAGAAGCACTGGTGCTTGCGCGCGGTTGCAGCAAGGTGGTTGTGGTGTTTCCGCTCGACTCGCTTCAGGCAGAACCGATCCTGGTGGAACAGCTGAGGGCTCTTTCGAATGTTGAATTTGTTCCGGGTGCGGCTCCCGCGGCCGTTGAGGGAGAGGGAAAGGTAGAACGGCTTCGGCTGCGCCTTTCTGCTGGAGGGGAGAAGACGCTGGAGGTTGCTGCCGTGTTCGTGGCAATGGAATTTGTTCCGACAGGAGATCTCCTCGAGGGATTGGTTGAAGTCGATGCCCAGGGCTATGTTGTGACTCCGGAATCGACAGAGACGGGTATTCCAGGCCTCTACATAGCAGGGGACGTACGACGCAAATCGTTGAAGCAGATTGTGACTGCAGTGGCTGACGGAGCAGTTGCTGCACAGAGAGCAGGTATATACGTACGAAGTAGGAAAGGGAAAAAGACTGGCACTCCTGAGAACTGAGGACGCTGAACGAGTATGAAGTCGTTTTGTGCAAAGTCTGGTCAGTCCCGTAACGCTCAATAGTACGGTAGCAGGTATAAGAAAAAGGCCGGGGGATCGCCCGGCCTTTTTCCTTTTTGTATGATTGAGGAGAGCAGTTAGCCTAGGAGAAGAGCCAGGACCGCCTTCTGGATATGAAGCCTGTTCTCGGCCTGGTCAAAAACCATGCTCTGAGGGCCGTCCAGAACTTCGTCGGTGATCTCTTCGCCACGGTGAGCCGGCAAACAGTGCAGCACGATGGCATCTTTCTTGGCGTGGGCCATGAGATCAGCAGTAAGAGAGAAGGGGCGCATGACCTTCACGCGTTCCTCATGCTCCGCTTCCTGACCCATGGATGCCCAGACGTCAGTATAGACGACGTCGACATCCTGGACCGAAACGAGGGGATCGTTGGTCACGAGGACAGAACTATCGCTCTGCTTGGCGATCTCAGTTGCAGTCTTGACGATGTCTTCCCTGGGCTCGAACCCCTTGGGTGATGCGATGGTAATGTTCATGCCAACGCGCGCTGCTCCGAGCAGCAGTGAGTTCGCGACATTGTTGCCGTCGCCGACATAGGCGAGTCTAAGGCCCTTGAGGGTGCCTTTCTTCTCGCGAATGGTCATGAGGTCCCCCAGGATCTGGCAGGGATGGCTCAAGTCGGACAGAGCGTTGATGATTGGGGAATCGCTGTTGGCAGCCAGGTCGATAAGGTCCTGGTGCGCGAATACGCGAGCGACAATACCTGCGACATAGCGTGAGAGGACATGTGCGGTGTCCGAGATGGTCTCACCCCGGTGCAGCTGCATGTCATTTGCGTTGAGATACAGTGCGTGGGCTCCGAGTTCGAATGCTGCGACCTCGAAGGACACCCTGGTACGGGTAGAGGCTTTCTGGAAGATCATGGCAACAGACTTGCCTTCCAAATAGTGTTCCTGCTTTCCCACCATGGAATCCATCTTCAGTTTGTCGCCAAACGAGATGATCTCGAGGATCTCCTCTTTCGAGAAGTCCTTGAGGCAGAGCAGGTCTCTTCCTTTGAGTTTTGTAGCCACGATCCCCCCAGGGTCAGACGAGACCGAATTTCTTCAGGACGTCGGCAATGGTTGGCGTGCCAATCTCCTGGAGTTCGTACGTGACGCGGACCGATGGCTTCGTGAGCTTCAAAACGCGCAACAGGTCGATGGGCGTGCCCATGACGACGACGTCGCACGGCGTTGCTTCGATGGTCTGACGCAGGTCTTCGATCTGTTCATCGCTGTAGCCCATGGCCGGCAGGATGCTCATCTTCTGGGTGTACTTCTCGAAGGTAGCCTTGATGGAGCCGACTGCGTAAGGATGTGGGTCGATGATCTCGGCTGCGCCGTATTTCATGGCCGCGACATATCCTGCGCCGTACGTCATCTCGCCATGCGTGAGCGTGGGGCCATCCTCGATCACCAGAACCCGCTTGCCGCGGATCATATCCGGGTCTTGAACGAACACAGGAGAAGCCGCTTCGATCATGATGGCCTTGGGATTCACCTCGTACATGTTCTCGCGAACTTCGGACAGCTGTGCGGGAGTAGCGGAGTCAACCTTGTTGATCACGATGACGTCCGCCTGTCGGAAGTTGGTCTCACCTGGATAGTACGTGAGTTCATTACCAGCACGCAGGGGATCGGCGACCGTGATCTTGAGGTCCGGAACGTAGAATGAGAAGTCATTGTTGCCGCCGTCCCAGATGATGACGTCTGCTTCCTTCTCTGCTTCACGAACGATCATCTCATAGTCGACGCCGGCGTAGATAACGGCGCCCATGTCGATATGTGGCTCGTACTCCTCGCGCTCTTCGATCGTGCACTTGTACTTGTCGAGGTCGGCATACGTCGCAAAACGCTCACAAGCCTGGGCTGCGAGGTCCCCGTAGGGCATCGGGTGGCGGATGGACACGACCTTCTTGCCAGCGGCGCGCAGAGCGCGGACGACGGCGCGGCTGGTCTGGCTCTTGCCGGATCCCGTGCGAACGGCGCAGATGGAGATAACCGGCTTGCTGGACTTGATCTCGGTGCTCTTCGGGCCGAGCAGGATAAAATCGGCGCCATCAGCAAGGACCTGTGAAGCCTTGTGCATGACCTTCACATGCGGCTGGTCGGAGTACGCGAATACTACTTCATCGACATTGAGCTCAGCGATGAGCTTGTCGAGATCGGACTCTGGGTAGATTGGAATACCACTCGGATAGAGCTTGCCGGCCAAGGCGACAGGGTACTTCTTGTCGTCGATGCCGGGGATCTGTGTTGCCGTGAATGCTACCACTTCGTAGTCTGGGTTGTCCCGGTAGACCACGTTGAAATTGTGGAAGTCCCGGCCTGCAGCTCCCATGATCAAGACTCTCTTCTTCATAAAGCCTCCTCTACAGAGAATAACGTCCAATGCCCGCTTCAGGGCCTCCTGATTTTACCGCCTTAGGCCTCGTTGTCAAATGACTTGTGCTCCTTTGCAGTTGACTATTGGCGGCCGGCCATATAATGGTTCAGAAGAGTGTCTGTGGACAGGTTATGTGCGAGTTGCAGGTTCGGGTCATAGTAGCCCGGCGAGACATGGCAGATGGTTGGACTTCATCCGCCTACAGGTGGAATGATATTGATGATACGAAACCTATATAGATATCTGGTGGCGGTCGCGCTCATTGCTGTCCTGGCAGCAGTTGCAGGCTGTTCGTCCAGTACTGCCGTTCAGGGCATGATCGAGACTCCAGTCCTGGTGGGAGTGAATCTCCGCGAAGCCGAGGCGAAAGCCGCGAAAGTCGGAGTGCAGGTTAAAGTGCAGTCTTCAGAGACTTCGGACACGATGCCAGTGGATTTTGTCCTCAGACAGGACCCCGAACCTCAGACCGTGGTGCAGAAGGGGCGTGTCATCACCGTGGTGACCAGTTCGGGGCCCGTTTCTCTGACACTTCCGGACTTTGTCGGTGGGAAGTTCGAGGTGGCGCAGGCCTTTATTGTCGCGAATCAGCTAGTCCTGGGTGACCTCGTCGAGCGGGTTGACGCGAGTCCGGTTGGGACTGTCCTTGCCCAGGAACCTGCGGGCAATGCCGATGTCGACAGAGGGTCCGTCGTTACTCTGACGGTCAGCAGAGGGACCATGGCCACCATGCCGGATCTGGTTGGGCTGCCGCTGACTGAGGCGAAGAAGAGTCTGGCTGCCCTCGGGCTCTCGGTGAGCAAGGTCATCGTATCGCCTGAGCTGACTCAACCTGCGCAGTTGGTGCTGAGGCAGGAGCCGGCGGTCGGCGACGCCATCGAGAAAGGCGGCTGGATCGAGCTGATGGTGTCAAAAGTTCCATGATCGAACAATCGTGCGTCAGAGTGTCCATATCCGTCCTGGGTACGGACTTCATGGAACTCGGGCGTACTCTTGAGCGGATTCGCCTGTCGGGGGCCGACAGCATCCACCTTGATATCATGGACGGCCGATTCGTCCCAAACATTTCGTTCGGCTCGTCGATTGCTGCCGACATCGTCAGGGCATCAGCCCTTCCATGTCGTGCCCACTTGATGATCGAACACCCTGAGGACGCGTTCGACGCGTTCGTCGGAGCCGGTGTCACTGAGCTGCTCTTTCACGTGGAGGCGACGCGGTTCCCATTCCGGGCGCTTCAGCTCCTGAAACGGTCCGGCATCGGCAGAGGGGTCGCTGTCAACCCCGCTACACAGGTAGAGTCGGTTGTTCCTCTCCTGGACAGTGTCGACACTGTGCTCCTGATGTCGGTGGAGCCCGGTTTTGGGGGCCAGTCGTTTCTCCCGGGGACGCTGGCAAAGGTGCGGGCGCTCCGTTCGGCCGCGGATCGGGCTGGAACGCCCCTTCGCATCGCTGTTGACGGGGGAGTAGATGCGTCGAACGCAGCGGCTCTTCGTGACGTGGGTGCAGACGAACTTGTAGCTGGGACGGCATTCTTCCGTGCCGCAGACCCTGCTGCATTCGTACGGCTCCTCAAGGGTGCCTGAGGAAAGCAACCATGCCTGCCGTGCCCACGATCGTCTTCGCCGGGGGAGACCCGGGCTCGTTCTCGTACCTGCGCACGGTTGACTATGCAGGCACATTTCTGGTCGCCGTAGATCGTGGCCTGGCCGTACTGGCCGAGCTTGGGCTCACCCCTGACCTGTTCGTCGGAGATGGAGACTCCGTGGTTCCAGAGCTGCTGGCGGGGCTGGACAGGGACCACACTCGGGTGGTCATTCTGCCTGCTCACAAGGATGTTTCTGATCTCGAGGCTGCATTTGATCTGCTGGTGACGATGGGGAAACAGGGGAGTGTGCTTGTGCTGGCTGGACTCGGCGGGAGACTCGATCACTGTCTATTCAACCTTCAACTTGCAGCGCGGCATCTCGCTGACTTCGAAGACATCACGTTCGAGGATGACCGGTGTCTGGTCAGGCCGCTTGCGTCCAGCAATGCCCTGCAGCTCCTGGCGGGCACGACCGTCTCATTTGTTCCTGTGACGTGGGAAGTCGAGTTGAGCCTGACGGGATTCGAGTACCCTCTGTCGCACACAGTTGTGCAGCGGGGATCGACGAGAACCCTCAGCAATGTCGCCTGCGGCTTGGTTCAGCAGGTCATCGTCGAGCGTGGTATTGTCGTCATGATTGCCTGGAAGATACCGAGCGATATTTCATGAAAGAGGTGAAGATGGGAAAGGCACAGTTGGAGCAGGAGGTGCAGCGTCAGCTGACTGTCCTGCGGCGTGGAACAGCGGAAATCGTGAGTGAAGAAGGACTGGCAGCCAAGATCATGAGTTCCCTCGTTTCGGGGAAGCCGATGCGAGTGAAGCTGGGAGCCGATCCAAGTGCGCCCGACCTGCATCTCGGGCACGCTGTCGTCCTTGACAAGTTGCGCCAGTTTCAGGACCTGGGCCACCAGATTGTGTTCATCATCGGCGACTACACTGCCCGGATCGGGGATCCGTCCGGACGCTCCAAGACGCGTCCACCGCTGACCGGGGAGCAGATCGATGCCAATGCCAGGTCATACTTCGAGCAGGTCTATCACATTCTTGACCCGCAGAAAACGGAGGTCCGCTACAACGGCGAATGGCTGTCCAGACTAACATTCGAAGAGATCATCCGCCTCGCCTCACGGTTCACCATCCAGCAAATTCTGGAGCGCGACGATTTCTCCAAACGCTACCACGGCCAAGTCCCGATCTTCTTCCACGAGTTTTTCTATCCCCTCATGCAGGCATATGATTCAGTGGCGGTCCAGGCAGACGTCGAGCTGGGCGGCATGGACCAGAAGTTCAATTTCCTTCTCGCTCGCGAATTGCAGGAGCAGGTCGGCCAAGTTGCGCAGGTCGCGTTCATGATGCCCATCTTGCCTGGACTCGACGGCGTCCACAAGATGAGCAAGAGCCTGGGCAACTACATTGGCATAGCAGAGACCGCCGTGGACATGTACGGCAAGTGCATGTCGATTCCGGACGGGCTGATGGAGCAGTACTTCACGCTTCTGACCAGTATGCCGGAACCAGAGGTACAGGCTATCGTGGCAGGTATCGCGGACGGCTCCGTGCATCCGATGACTGCCAAGAAGCGTCTGGCATTCCTCGTCACTGAGCGTTTCCATGGGGCAGAGGGCGCGGCGGCTGCGCAGGCCAACTTCGAGAATGTGTTCAGCAAGAGGGCATCGAGTGCGTCCGCCGACATCGCTTATGAGGACGTCACGCTGCCGACCGAGTTTTCCGGCTTGCCCGAGGTGGCGATCATCGACCTGCTGTTCAGTCTGGGGGTGGTGCCATCGAAGTCGGAGGCCCGCCGTCTGATTCAACAGGGTGCCATCGAAGTGGAGGGGCAGCGTGTCGGCGACATCGGGTTCCGGGTCAGTCTGGGTCATTCGCCCATCCACATGCGCGTTGGCAAGAAGCGGTTCCTGGCGGTCAATCTGTAGAGGGACACAGCGGCGCGCCACTTGGCGCGGCCGATCTCATACGTCTATTTGTGCGATGTTTGCGCGCCTTGGAGGCGCACAGGAGGTGGAGCAGTGAGCATACCCACCAAAGGGAAACCAGATCGTTCCGGTATGGCCCTGAGAGTCCTGACACTCGACGGGCTGATGATTGGGCTGAGCATCGTTCTGACACGTCTCATGTCACTAAATGTTCCCATCGGAGGGGTCATCGGGGCCAGGATAGGTCTCGGGCATCTCCCGATTGTGTTTACCGGCATCGTCGCAGGTCCGTTGAGTGGACTGCTTGTTGGGGCTGCCGCTGACTTGGTTGGTTTCGCCATCTGGCCTTCTGGGCCCCTCATCATCTGGCAGATAACGGCAATTTCGGCGCTCAACGGGGTCATCCCCTGGGTGTTTGTGAAGCTGGGATGGCCACGGTCGCGCACCGCGCGGATATGGATAGGGGTGAGCGTCACGCGCCTGGTGCTTAGTGTCGGCTGGTTGCCGCTGGTACTGCATGATCTCACGAAGCTGCCATACTGGCCCGTCGTGGCTGTTCAAGCCGCAGGCAGTGTCGTGATGATCCCGGCGACGGCGCTCTTTGTGGACGTGCTCGTGAAGGCCTACGAGCGTTCCGGATATGGGCGTCTTCCAGCGTAGACCTTCCGGCGGTCCGCGACTCGTGTCGCAACCCGATCGGCCACGCGTTCCTCCTAATCAGTCGGTCACGACATCGTTCCCTACCCTGACGGCTGAGCAGGTACCGTCGGTGGACGTGAACAACTTCACGTTCAGGTTCTGGGGCGAGGTGCGGGAGCCGACCGGGATGACATGGCTGCAGCTCATGGCCGTGAAGCACACGACCCTGGTGGCCGACTTCCATTGTGTCACAGGATGGTCGATGCTGGGGACCGAGTGGGGTGGAGCGCTGGTGCGCGACGTCCTGGAGGCAGCGAACGTCGAGTTGTCCACATCAGCTCGATTCGTCATGGCTCACTGCACCACGGAGTTCACGACGAATCTCCCGGTCGAGGCCCTGCTCGCCGTCGACACGATGCTTGTCTGGGAATGGAACAGGCTTCCCCTCACGAGCGGGCACGGCGGACCCCTCCGGCTTCTTGTACCGTCGCTTTACGCCTGGAAGGACGCCAAGTGGGTATCCGGCTTCGAGTTCCTGACAAATGATCGCCCTGGGTTCTGGGAATCGCGCGGCTATCATATGCATGGGGATCCATGGAAAGAAGAGCGCTACAGCTGAGAGCCGTTCCTGCGACTTGACAGCAGAGCGATTTCCTGTAAAATAACATCTTGGAAAAGGAAGCTCCAAGTGGGCCTCTAGCTCAGCTGGTTAGAGCGCGTCCCTGATAAGGACGAGGTCTCTGGTCCGAATCCAGAGAGGCCCACCATTTTGTTTTTGTGTCTTTATACGTGGGGGTGTGGCTCAGTTGGGAGAGCGCATGGTTTGCATCCATGAGGTCGCGGGTTCAAATCCCGCCATCTCCACCATCGAAAGAGGAGGTGTTCCTTGTCGGGTCACAAGTACACTGATATTCCCCTTTGGAAGAACGTCTCGCAGCAGGACTGGGATGATTGGCACTGGCAGGTTGCCACCCGCATCCAGACAGTCGAAACGCTATCCCAGGTCATCCATCTCACCGACGAGCAGAAAGCTGGTGTTATCAGCGCACTCTCCAGGTTCCGCATGGCTATCACACCGTACTATGCTACACTCATCGACCAGAACAATCCGGATGATCCCATCTTCAAACAGTGCGTTCCCACGGCACTGGAACTGCAATCTGTGCCAAGCGATCTGGACGATCCCCTCTATGAGGAGGTTGATTCCCCGGTCCACGGCCTGACGCATCGATATCCTGATCGCGTGCTCTTTCTCATTACGGACCAGTGTGGCATGTATTGCCGTCACTGCACGCGCAGACGCCTTGCAGGCATGACTGACGCACGACGCTCCAGAAGCGAGGTCGACGCGGCAATCGGCTACATTCGTGAGCACGAGGAGGTTCGGGACGTCCTCCTGTCCGGTGGTGACGCGCTGCTCGTCGACGACGAGTTCCTCGAGTATGTCATCAGTGAGGTCCGCAAGATTCAGCACGTCGAGGTGATACGCATCGGCACGCGTGCCCCCGTGGTTCTTCCTCAGCGTATCACGCCCGAACTCTGCGCCATGCTGCGCAAGTACCATCCGCTGTGGCTCAACACGCAGTTCAACCACCCCAGCGAGGTGACGCCCGAATCGTCCAAGGCTATCGCAATGCTGGCCGACGCAGGGATCCCGGTTGGCAACCAGTCCGTTCTCCTCAAGGGGATTAACGATTGTCCCTATATCATGAAAGAACTCATTCAGAAACTCGTGGCTATCCGTGTCAGACCCTACTATATTTACCAGTGCGATCTGACCAGCGGTATCAGTCACTTCCGTACCTCTGTTTACAAGGGTATCGAGATCATGGAGTTCCTGCGCGGTCACACGAGCGGCTTCTCCGTGCCGCAGTTCGTCGTCGACGCGCCGCACGGCGGTGGCAAGATCCCAGTCAGTCCCAACTATATTCTCTCCATGTCTCCCGACCGCATCGTGCTTCGAAACTACGAGGGCGTCATCGTGTCGTACCCCGAGCCCGAAGACACCAGAAGCCATTGTCCGGAACCGTGTACCATCTGTGACACACAGAAGCGCAAGGTGCCGCCGGAGGGCATCGCCAAGATATTTACGCAGGACGCCTACGACCTGACCCCACCAGGCACGTTGCGCGAAAAGCGTCGTGAGCATTATCCAAAGGAGTGATGGCAATGGCTAAGAAAGATTATATCGACCTCAAGACCGCGATCCCCGGACCCAAGAGCATGGAATGGTATGCGCGTGACCGTGCCGCCATCTCTCCTTCGTACGTTCGCCCATATGTCCTCGTGACCGACCATGCTGAGGGCCTGGAGGTCGTGGACGTCGACGGCAACACGTATCTGGATTTCACGGCTGGGGTCGCCGTCAACAGTACCGGTCATCGTCATCCCGAAGTTATCAAGGCCATCAAGGATCAGGCAGACAAGCTGGTGCACATGTCCGGCACGGACTTCTTCTACCCGATTCAGATTGTGCTCGCAGAGAAAATCCAGGAAATCGCGCCTGGCCCGACCGAGAAGCTGGTCTGGTACGGGAACTCCGGAGCCGAGGCTGTCGAGGCTGGCCTGAAGCTTGCGCGCTGGCACTCGAAACGTCCACTGGCGCTTGCGTTTTTTGGTGGATTTCACGGCCGCACCTATGGCGCCGTCACGCTGTCGGGTTCAAAGGCGAAGCACCGCGAAGGATTCTCGCCCATGCTTCAGGGCGTCATTCATGTTCCATATGCCTACTGCTACCGATGCCCGCTTGGTCTCGAACCGGAGACGTGCGAATTCCGCTGCATCGGTATGATCGAAGAAGTCATGGAGCGTATTGCTCCACCTTCGGATATAGCCGTCATGGTGGTCGAGGCGATCCAGGGCGAGGGTGGGTATGTTGTGCCACCGGCCGGCTACTTCCAGAAACTGCGCAAGCTCACCGAAGAACGGGGCATCCTGCTCATGGTTGATGAGGTACAGAGTGGCATGGGCCGTACCGGCAAGATGTTCGCCATCGAGCATTGGGATACGGAGCCCGACATCATGGCCATCGCAAAGGGCGTTGCTTCGGGTCTTCCTCTGGGCATCATGGTCGCCAAGAAGAACGTCATGGACTGGAAACAGGGCGCCCACGGGTCGACCTTTGGAGGAAATCCGCTGAGCTGTGCCGCAGCGCTCAAGACCATCGAGCTCATCCAGAATGGGATGATGAAGAATGCTGCCGTGCAGGGCGAATACATCATGAAGCATCTGCGTGAGATGCAGAAGCGGCATCCGCTGATGGGCGACGTGCGTGGTAAGGGCCTCATGATCGGCGTCGAGTTCGTGAAGGACGCCAAGAAGACCAAGGCCAAGGAAGAAAGCAACCAGCTGGTCCTCGAGGCATTCAAGCGAGGCCTGCTGCTGCTACCCTGCGGTGAGAACGCGGTCCGGCTGTCTCCATCGCTCAATGTGACAAAGGATCACTGCGACGTCATGCTCGACATCTGGGAAGAGTCTCTGACGGCTGTTGAGAAACAGATGAACAGCTAGAGGGTGTGCGATGAAATCTGCTGCTGAGTTCAAAGAGCTGTATGCAGCGAAGACACCGGCATCCCGAAAGTTGAGCGAGCGTGCTCGGCAGACGTTACCGGCCGGCGTCGTCGCCAACGTCAAGTACTTTGCCCCCTACCCGCTGTTTATGCAGCGGGCTGGGGGTTCGCACTTGTGGGATGTCGATGGGAACGAGTACATCGATTACTGTCTCGCGTTTGGACCGCTCATCCTCGGCCATGGGCATCCGGCTGTTGTCAGTGCCGTGGCAGAGTCATTTGCGATATGGGGTACGACGATCTTTGGGACACCGAACGAACTCGAGATCAAGTACGCCGAGAAACTGATGTCCATGCTGCCGATCGGCGGCAAGGTACGTCTCACCAACAGTGGTTCCGAGGCGACGTATCTGGCTCTGCAGCTGGGCCGCGCCGCGACCGGCAAGCCAGCTATCGCGCGCTTCGAAGGGCACTACCATGGGTGGTATTATGAGGGCGTGCTCAGCAATACCCCGCGGGCGGCAGACTATGGAGATCCAGACCGGCCGACGTCCGTCGCCGGGTCCCGCGGGACTCCTGCGTCCATCCTCGAAGACACGCTGGTGCTTCCGTTCAATGACCTCGACGCATGCAGGACGCTGCTCACGGCCAATCGTGATCGGGTGGGCACCGTCATCGTCGAGCCGTCGCCGCGTGCGTTCTATCAGACAGACCCGGCTTTTCTGGAAGGCTTGCGCGCTCTCACCCGGGAGCTCGGCATGGTCCTCATTTTCGATGAGGTCATGTCGGGGTTTCGCTCGGGTCCCCAAGGTGCGGCCGGCATCTTTGGTGTCAATCCCGACCTCATGACCCTGGGTAAGATCATCGGAGGTGGCTTCCCCGTAGGAGCGG
>Ga0209539_1000120_pt1 | contig 46682 bp, 35 predicted proteins | sample BarGraNGADG00312_2_FD_184499 | JGI IMG/M metagenome (GOLD analysis project Ga0209539, IMG submission 184499) | Arctic peat soil microbial communities from Barrow, Alaska - Barrow Graham LP Ref core NGADG0011-312 (SPAdes) (version 2) | ecosystem: Environmental > Terrestrial > Soil > Wetlands >...
AAGACTGTAAATTGGAATATCAAAAACCGGATGTTTATGACTCTGCCATTCTATCATGTTATCCTGGGTCTGACCATGAATACCATGTTGTGGTCCATAGATTGCCGCTAACCTGCAGTCTTTTCTCCTAAAAAAGATCTCTGTTATATGATCAAAGTCTTTTGTAATACTTGGAGCATGACATAAAATTCCAATTCTTTTTCCTTTTAGTTTAGCAGGAAACTTATTTAAAATAGCTTCCAGTCCTGTTATTACCATATATGAGTATTTGTGAACAAATATATAATTAACAGGCTTAAATGATCTAAAACATATACCATAATATTTAAAAATGATTATTCTTTTATAAGTTTGGGCATTATTAATTAAATGGCATAAAACTGACAAATTCTCCCGACACAGGGTTGTTATTAAAGTGATCGTGGATATATATATTGCATCATGTTGTTAAAAATGTATCTAATTATGATTAGAAAAGTCTATTTCTTAGTTCTGGTAATCCTGGTTTCATGTTCCGGAACCGGTAAAAAGAGTATCTCCATTTTTGAAACAACAGATATTCATGGAGTAATACTACCATATGATTTCATAGAAAAAGAAAGCTTAAAAGTATCTCTTGCTTCTTCTTTTAAATATATTAAGCAGATCAGAACGGAAAAAGATGCGACAGTACTTCTTGATAATGGAGACAATCTTCAGGGTCAACCGGAGGTCTACTACTATAATTTTATCGATACAATATCTCCCCATTTTTTAGCTGAAGTTATGAATTATATGGGGTATGATGCAGGTACTGTTGGAAACCATGATGTGGAGACCGGTCATTCGGTTTATGACAGGTTAGTTCAGGAATACAAATTCCCGTTGCTTGCTGCAAATGCAATTAATATCAAAACAGGCAAACCATATTTTAAACCATACCAGATAATCCAAAAAAAGGGGATTAAGATTGCTGTTTTTGGTCTGATAACACCGGCAATTCCAAATTGGCTGCCACCGGAGCTCTATTCCGGTATTGAATTTAAAGACATGGTTGAAACTGCTAAGCAATGGATGCCTGTTATCCTAAATGAAAAACCTGACCTGGTTGTCGGGCTCTTCCATTCAGGGTGGGACAGATCTGAGGCAATGTTACAGGCAACTGACCCATTTAATGAGAATGGATCTGCAGCGGTTGCTTATGATATTCCGGGGTTTGATATAATTTTTACCGGTCATGATCATAAAGTGGCAAATGAAAAATTCGTCAATTCAGCAGGTGATACTATATTGATTCTCAATGGAGGCAGCAGATCAGAAAAACTAGCCGAGGCTGATATAACGTTCACTTCCGGAAAATTCGGCGGAAAACGACAGAAGAAAATTACTGGTCAGATTATTAACGTTGCAGATTTCCAACCTGATACCGGATTCATAACAAAATTCACACCGACACATAAAATAATTGATGAGTATGTGAATAGGGTAATTGGTAATTCATCAGCTACAATCACATCAAGGGATGCTTACTTCGGTTCTTCAGCTTTTATAGACATGATTCATAAAATTCAGCTGGAAATAACCGGCGCTGACATTTCTTTCGCTGCACCATTGTCCTTTGATGTTAGTATTGCTAAAGGTCCTATAACTGTTGGAGATATGTTTAAACTTTACAGATTTGAAAACATGCTTTATACCATGTCCTTGTCAGGCGATGAGATTCAGAAATATCTTGAGTATTCTTATTCAGGCTGGCTGAATACCATGAAAGGACCTGCTGATGTATTGTTAAAATTCAGGACAGGAAAAGATGGGAAACCGTTAATTACCAATGGTAAAGCATGGCTCAAAAACCAGCCATACAATTTTGATTCGGCTGCAGGGATTTTTTATACCGTTGATGTAAGCAAACCTGAAGGTGAAAGAATAGTGATCAAAGGTTTTACCGATGGCAGACCTTTTGAGAAAAATAAAATGTATAAGGTGGCCGTTAACTCATATCGGGGAAATGGCGGAGGTGGTCATTTTACAGAGGGAGCCGGAATAAGAAAGGATGATCTGAGAAAAAGACTTATCTCATCGATGGACCGCGATTTAAGATTTTATATTTTAAAATCAATCGAAATCAGGAAATCAATTAGTCCGGAACCAATAAATAACTGGAAGATTATTCCTGAAAAATGGGTAAAAGCAGCTCATACCCGAGACTATGCTTTATTATTCGGAAGTAATAAATAGATTGGATTAACATAAAGGTGGAAAAGGGAACAGGCTTAATATCAGACGGGACCAGTCTTCCGGTAGTGGAGGAGTTTTTTTCTTTACAGGGAGAAGGTTTTCATACCGGAAAAGCGGCATATTTCATCAGGTTAGGAGGATGTGACATAGGATGCAGTTGGTGTGATTCACGTTTTGCCTGGAACCCCGATTTACACCCGGTGGTTGAAACAAAAACAATAATTGAACATGTTATTCAAGCTGGAGCAGATTCGGTTGTCGTCACCGGAGGGGAGCCACTTATGTGGTCCCTTGATTTCTTGTGCAAAGGACTAAAAAATGAAAAAATAAGTACTTTCATTGAAACCTCAGGAGCATATCCATTAAGTGGTGACTGGGACTGGATATGTCTCTCACCAAAGAGAAACATGCCCCCGGCTGTTGAAATTTGTAAAGCTGCTGATGAACTGAAAGTAATTATCCAGGATGGAAGTGATTTCGCCTGGGCCGAAATATATCCTGGAATGGTCAGTAAAGAATGCCGGTTATATCTTCAGCCTGAATGGAGCAGGTTCGAAACCATTGTTCCGGATATTATAGAATATATCAAGAAAAACCCAATCTGGAGAATCTCGCTTCAGGTTCATAAATATTTGCATATCCCCTGAAACCGAAATGAAGAGCACTTTTACCATATTCATATTCTTAATTCTCTGTTCATTAACACGTAATGGATATTCCCAGAATTTTCACACCTCATCCAGCAAAGCCCTGAAGATATATAATGAAGGAGTTACTGCTTACGATTATCTCGATTTCGTTAAAGCGGAAAGGGACTTTAAAGAAGCAATCTCTATTGATAAAAAATTCTATGAGGCATATATAATGCTTGGAGATTTGATGGCAAAACAAAACAGGTATCAGGAAGCTTCAGCAAGCTATAAGTCAGCAGTAAAGATTGATTCCTTGTTTTACAGACCAGTTTTTTTCAATCTGGCTAAAGCTGAGATGATGTCAGGAGACTATTTTAATGCACTGACTCATTTCAATGTTTATCTGATACAGAAGGGGATGTCTGAAAAAAACAAGACAGCTGCTGCAAAAAGTGTAAAAAACTGTGTATTTGCATTGGATGCAATAAAGCATCCGGTTCCCTTTAATCCAATAAGTGTTGGCGACGGGATAAATACCACCGACGATGAATACTGGCCATCAATAACTGCTGATGGTCAGACGATGATGTTTACCAGGCAACCAAATGTGACTAACAATCCTAATTTCGCAGGAATAGTACAGGAGGATTTTTATATCAGCTACTTTTCTGATAATGTATGGCAAAAAGCTTTTAATGCAGGTGCTCCTCTGAATACAAGCCAAAATGAAGGGGCTCAATCGCTTTCCTCCAATGGGAACTACATGTTTTTTACTGCATGTAACAGACCTGGAGGTAAGGGCAACTGTGATATCTATTTCTCTGCCTTAAATAACGGCAAATGGTCTGAACCATCTAATCTCGGATCACCTGTTAATACAAGCCATTGGGAATCACAACCTTCAATCAGTGCAGATGGCAGAACCCTTTTCTTTTCCAGTAGCCGGTCTGGCGGGTTTGGTGGCAAAGACATTTGGTTTTCAAGATTGAATGAGAAAAACATATGGACTATGCCAAAAAACCTTGGAAATGTTATTAATACCGAGGGAGATGAAATGTCACCTTTCATACATTTTGATGGAAAAACACTTTATTTCGCTTCTGACGGAAGAGTTGGGATGGGAGGGTTTGATATTTATGTAACACGGTTGAAGAATGATAGCACATGGACCGAGCCAAAGAATCTCGGTTACCCTATAAACACCTGCAATGACGAAATGGGTCTGATAATTGAGTCAGGTGGACAAAAAGCATATTTTTCGTCAATAAGAGATAAATCGAAAGGGAAAGATATTTTCTCTTTTAATCTATATGAATCTGCCAGACCCAATCCGGTTTCTTATATGAAGGGTAAAGTTTACGACAAAGAGACTGGCAAGTTATTAAAAGCCGAGTATGAGCTAATAAATCTTTCAACAAGAAAGATAATAGTTAAAAGTGTTACTGATGAAACAGGAAATTTCCTGGTTTGTCTGCCTTCCGGGTATAATTACGGGATAAATGTAATTAAGCCAGGGTATCTTTTTTATTCTGAAAATTTTATGTTTGAAGGAATTCATACAGTTTCTGAACCTTATATAAAAAGAATAGTATTGAACCCAATTAAAGTGGGAGAGAAGATGCAACTCTCAAATGTATTCTATGAAATTGACTCATGGGAATTAAAGCAGGAATCAATGAGCGAACTGGATAATCTTGTAATCCTTTTATCGGGGAATAAAAACCTGGTAATGGAAATCGGAGGTTATACCGATTCAACCGGATCGGTAGAATATAATAAGGTTTTATCTGAAAAACGGGCATTGTCGGTAGTTAACTACCTTATCAGGAATGGAATTTCTGCAGACAGGCTTAAATACAAAGGTTATGGAAATAATTCACCTCTAGGCGATAACGTTACTATAGAGGGTAGAAAATTAAACAGGAGAACTGAGGCTAAGATTGTCGAATTTAAGAAATAAAAAAAATGGCTGTCTATTGGTGAAACAGCCATTTGTACTCATGTAGATTGAATCAGACATTGAAAAATGACATTAGTAGTATCAGATTGCGATCATGGTATTCAGATATTTATTGATATTAATGTTTGAGCCTACTACCATTTTGGCAGGGATAGAAAAATAAATTCCAGTGCCTGTAAGACCATTACATTCAACACAAATAGTTCCACTTAACATGTGAATCAGCTTTTTGGCAAGGGTAATATTAATTGCTGTATATGGATCATTGTATAACAAAAGCGATTCATTCAGATCCTCTGTCTGAAGAAATTCTTTGCATTTGAAATAACCCAGACCGGAGTCAAGAATATAAAAATTTACTTTATCATCCCTGAGAAAATATCCAATCTTAATATACCCTGACTTGGTGTTTTTTACTGAATTCTGGAACAGACTGCGAATCACCCTGTAAAGCTTGTTCTTATCAATATTAACTTCTACGGAATTTGAGAATTGAATCTCAGTTACAAGTTCAAGATCTTTGTGATCTTCTTTACCTAGTTCTTCCCTGAATTCTGAAAGAAGATCATCGAGTAAACTGTCGAGTTTGCAAATTTTTAAATCAGCTTTTGAATTGCCTGTATCAATAATTGCCGTATCAAGAAAACTATCAAATAAACCAAGTAATTGTTCACATGAATTTAAAATCTGATTACTGAATTCATCACGGTCTGAATTGTTGCAGCAATTATCCTTCATCAGAAATGAAAAGGCTACGATTGCATTCATGTGTGTTCTCATTTCGTGAGAAATCCCCGTCAATACTGTTGGACAATTTATCATATTATTCATCGTTGAAATCGTTTCGTTGCCCATATTGCTGTTCATCTTTTGTGAATTATCGTCCTAATATGACATAAGCTTGCAATGAAGGTTCCGGATATTTATTTCAATCCCCTGATTATCTTATTTGCATCATTTTTATAGATACTACTTTCATTTCCTATGGTTTTCAAAAGTTTTATTGCCTTATCCTTTTCATCGGTATTAAGATAACATAAGGCCAGGTACCACTGAGCCTGATCAATATAAAGATTGTCTTTGTCATCTATTACCCTTCCAAATGATTGTTTCGCTTCAGGATATTTCTTCTCTTCAAAACTTGCTATACCAATTAATAATACTGTTTGCATATCATTCGGTTTGTTCTCAAGTACTTTATTGAACAGGATTGCAGCCTTTTCATAATCACGGGTATTATAAAATTCCAACGCCAGAGTGAAATCTGCATCTGTTACTGATTGAATTGACCTTTGACTTGTCGGAGGCTCGTATGCTTTATAATAGCGTTTCATGATTTCCTCACTGCCAAGTTTTTTCCCGGGAAACATTATTATGCTTCCAATCAAAACAAGAACAGCAACAACAGCAGCATATTTAATATAAGCTGGATTATTGGAATTTTTGACTGGGATTTTTACTTCTTTTCTGGTCTTCTCAATTTCAGAAAGTTTATTCCTTAACGACATTACATTCTGGTTCTTAAGGACCTCATCGGTGCGCTTCCTGAGATTTACCTCATTTCTGAGCATTTCATTCCCGTCAAGCTCCTTTTGGAACCACTGTTTTTCTGTTTCACTCATCTCTCCGGCATTGTACCTTTCGATGAAATATGAAAAATCGACTGTTTTCATAGATTAATTTATTATTTCATTTAAATAATTTTTACCTTGGCAATTATCCAGTTAAATCATCTACCTTAAGAATGCACATTCTTTTTATAGGTATTCTGCATAAGATCCTTTAATTGGCTTTTAAAATATATTAAGCCTAATTTTTAAAAAATCAACTATAATATCGAAATCAATGTTTTCTGTTTTCTTTAAAACAGAATAAATTTTTACTGTCAGATTAAAATTGGAGGTGCTACTACTTTTATTATCACTTCGCCTTCTCCACCACGAACATTAATCATCTCTTCATTTGAAAGTGCGAACTCATTAAAAAGGTCTGTCGTAAATTTGGGACTCAGGTTTTTCATGGCTATATTTTTTATATTTATAATTATTCAGGGTAACTCGTAATTCAGTTCCTACACTACTACATGTCGACTGATCCCATTTTGTGACACAAAAAAACCAATTATTTTTAAAATATTTTTTTATATTCAGATAATCAGGTAATTAGAACAGTTAAAATATTACATTATTAACGAATTTAATTTGGTTTTATTATCTTTGATCACGGGATGTATTTGGGGAACCTCTGAAATTATATGCCTTTTAATGAATTCTAAGAAACAAATTTTAAGATTTATTTTATACGGATGTCTTAATACATTTGTTCTCTTTAGTGCTGATATATCCGCTATGACTATTGCCAGGAATAATCTGGGTATAACATCAGGCCCTGATTCCACTAATAAAAAATCAAATGAAGTGGAACAGCTTAATGAGGCTTTGAAGAGCTTTCTTACAGCTGGAAATACTGGACAGGGAAGATTTACGGTTGATAAAATATTACAGAAAATAAGCACTAAAAATATTAGTGAAGGTATCTTATCTGAATCTTATTACCTTATCGGGGTTTATAATTTGTTAACAAGGGGCTACAATGAAGCTATACTTTACCTGGATCAATGTATTTCTATAAAAGAGAAAAATAGTTCATTTGATAACTTGTATGCCAAAGCACTTCATAATCTTGGTGTAGCTTATTATAATATAGGAGATTTAACCAGGTTTGAATATTATGCTTCAAAATCCCTTAAGACCGGAAAAACAATTAATGGTGAATCAAATCCGGATCTTATAAGTTCATATTCATCCCTGGTTAGTGCGTACATCGATCTGAAGGAATATGAAAAAGCAATAAGTAATTCAAATTCTGCATTAACTATCGCAATTACTAATCCTAATAGTGTAGCACCAGCGAAACTGGCAGATCTTTATTATAATTTAGGTGTCTGTTATAGCCGACTGGCTGATTTCTCCAAGGCTAAAATCTATTTTGACAAGACAGAATTAATTTATAAAAAATTCAACCTGGAACAGAATAACAAGTTTATTGATTTGATGAATGGGTTAGCTATAACTTCTAATGCTCTTGGCCATACTGAAGAATCAATTTATTATTATGAGAAGGGAATCTCGATGGCTATTTCCAATAATTCATCATTGGCCTTTAACATTATAAATAGCTATTGTGTATTTCTGGGCGAGAATAAAAAAGCATATAAAGGCGAGAAGTTGCTTAAAAATGCACTTGCCCGGGCGAAAGCTATATATAAGCTTAATCCCCGTAATTATTTTGAAGTTCTCAAAAACTATGCAGCTTATTTACGGGAATATAAAATTGATAATAAAAAATCAATTGAATGTTATCGGCAGTGTATGGATTATATTGATAAGAACGAGCAGGACGTTTCGTTAAAAACCTCTGTATATACCGGGTATTCTCTTGCATTGGAAGAAGCTGGTGAACCCGAAAAAGCACTTGAAACTATTCAGATGTTGCTTTTTTCGGACCAGGAAAACAGCAATATTAATGGGAACTATGAAAATCCTCCTGTCGAAAATTTGAAATCGGATATAACATCCCTCAGGATTCTCAGGGTGAAGTATGATATTTTATTGGATATATATAAAAAAACAGCTGGTCAGAGAATTCTTGAAGCTGCTTCAAATACCTCGGAATTAATAGTCTCGCTGCTCGATAAGGTCAGAATTAATATCAGTGAAGAAGATAGCAGATTAATATTGGGCGACAGGTACCGGGTTTCCTATCTAAATGCTATCCGTGATTTTAATCTTCTATATATAAAAACTGCTGATCATCATTTTCTTGAAAAAGCATTTGAATATTCTGAAAAAAGCAAAGTCGCAGGTTTGCTGACAGCTACACGGGAATTAAAAGCAGCCCAGTTTCATATTCCATCAGATATCGCGAATTTTGAAATGGAACTTCAAAGGGAAATCAGTCTCATTAATGTACATTTATCTGAAGAATCTTCCAGAGAGAAACCAGATATGATATTAATTGCTAACTGGAAGGAAACCCTTCTTAAATACACCAGGAAAAAGGATTCACTGATATTGGTATTTGAAAAACAATATCCTGACTATTACTCAATAAAGTATAACACTAATGTGGTTGGTCTTAAGGATATTCCTGAGATAGTTGGCCACGACGGAAATTACATTACTTACGTCATATCTGACACGGTATTGTATACTTTTGTCGCAAACAGGAAATTTCAGCAATTACTTGCAATCCATTTCGATTCCTCCTTTTATAATGACATAAAACAATTCAGAAGCTTGCTATCAATGCCTTCTTCTTCAGATAATGCTTCTTTGAAATTCAAGGAATTCCAGTCGGTGGGATACAGATTATATAAAATCCTCATTGATCCAGTCAAATCGTACCTTATTTCGGATAAGTTATTTATTTCTCCTGATAATTTTCTTTCCTATCTTCCGTTTGAAACTATTCTGACATCTGTGGTTCCCGGAGAGGGTATCAGATACCGCGATCTGAATTATCTGATGAATGATTTTGATATTTCTTATGCATACTCTGCAACTTTTATGAAAGAGTCTGTTAAAAAAGAATATAGCAGAAGTAATAAGTTAATTGCGTTTGCTCCAAATTACCCTGAACCTATTAATATCCAATCAGTATTAATGTCGAGACAAGCAGGAAAAGAAGTGCTCAATGATTTGCCATATGCCCGTCGGGAGGCAGAATACGTATCAAAACTTACGGGAGGAAATCTCTTTGAAAATAGTGAAGCAAAAGAATCAGTTTATAAAAAAGAATCCGGTAAGTATGATATAATTCATCTGGCAATGCATACACTTCTTAATGACAGGGAACCAATGCATTCAACATTGATCTTCAGTCATGCAAAAGATTCATTGGAAGACGGCTATCTTAAAACATTTGAAATATATGGCATTCCTCTCAAGGCTAAAATGGTAGTTCTCAGTTCCTGCAATACCGGAACAGGACAGTTATATTCCGGTGAAGGTATATTAAGTCTTGCAAGAGGCTTTATCTATTCAGGAAGTCAGTCGGTCGTAATGTCAATGTGGGAAATTGAAGATAAATCAGGCACAGAGATTGTTGAAATGTTCTATAATAATCTCATAAAAGGGTATTCGAAAAGTGTTGCATTAAGAAAAGCCAGAATTTTATTTTTGAAAAATGCTGATCAGTTAAGATCACATCCTTACTTCTGGTCTGCTCTTGTAGTTTATGGGAATAATACGCCTTTATACTATTCAAAAAGTCTGAAAGTAATTAGCATCATATTTGTTACAATCTTAATCATAGCTCTAGGATTTTATTTAAGAAAACGCAAATACTCCTGATATTCAGGGTCTTTTTTCACAAGCTCCAGAAGAGCTTCCTTGCACAAATATTTTTTTCTTCTGGCATAAACCTCATTTTTAAGGTTCATTTTCACCGCAATTTCTTCATAGGAGTGACCGTCCGAGAATAACCTCAGAACCATTTGCTGATCGGGTTTAAGATATTGAAATACCTTGCTGACAATCCTTTCCAGAATCGGATCATATTGTTCCTCTGAATCTTCTTCCTCGGCAGGATCAACCTCCAGGTCAATCGTTTTTTGCTTTTTTCTGAGCTGAGCACTCCAGACATTCCGGGCGATTCCAAAAAAATAGCCTTTCAGATCTGTGCTCAGACTAAGATTGTCTTCCGTTATCTGATTATATAGTATTATTATGGTATCCTGAAAAACATCTGAAACATCTTCGTCAGATCCGCTATTATTAAGAACATGTTTCTTAACCGATTGTAAATAATTGTCATATAGCCAATTCAGGATTTCATTATCCTGATTGCGGACACCCTCTATTATTTTAATATCAGAAATTTTTTTAAATAACCCCATGTGACTGGAAGAATCAATTGGCAAATATAGTATTTCCAAAACCCAATTCGCTTTTTATGAGGTATGAGGTACCCATTTTATCTGAAACTTGAGATGATCCTAATCAAAATATAAATATCTTTACTTTAGTTAATAATCAATTTCCATAATCCTCAAATGTCTTTCCCTTTTGTAAAACAACCTGATGCAATGGATTGCGGACCTGCCTGCCTAAAGATGGTGGCAGGGTTTTACAAAATGAGTTTTTCACTTGAAACTCTCAGGAAAAAGTGCTACATAACAAGGGAAGGAGTTTCGTTTTTAGGACTTTCTGAAGCTGCTGATTCTTTGGGATTTAGAACAATAGGAGTAAAAATTCATTTTAACATTTTGAATGAAAATGTCCCTTTACCCTGTATTGTGCATTGGCGACAAAAACACTTCGTAGTTGTTTACAAAATTAAAAAAGATAAGATATGGGTTGCCGATCCTGCAGTAGGTCTGATAAAATACGATCGCGAGGAATTCATTCAAAACTGGGCATCTACTGTTATTGATGGTAAGCCCGCAGGCCTCGTATTAATTATAGAACCTACACCGGCACTATTTGACAACGATACTAAACATGAAAAGACAAACGGTTTCAAATTCCTTTTTAAATATTTCCGGCTTTACAGAAAATATCTTTATCAACTTGTTCTCGGCTTAGTTCTTGGAAGCTGCATTCAGCTGGTTATACCCTTTCTGACACAATCTATTGTTGATATTGGTTTGAATAATAACGATATAGGATTTATTTACCTGATCCTTTTTGCTCAACTGGCTCTGGTATTTGGAAGAATGTCAGTAGAATTTATAAGAGGATGGTTGCTTTTGCATATCGGCTCAAGGGTAAATGTAGCAGTAATATCGGGATTTCTTCAAAAACTAATGTCGCTGCCGGTGGCATTTTTTGATACCAAGCTGACAGGTGATATTCTTCAGCGGGTTGAAGATAACTCCAGGATTGAAGAGTTTCTTACTTCAGCCACTTTGAATATACTATTCTCTTTTTTCAATCTGGTTATTTTTGGCATTGTCCTGGCTGTCTTTAGTATTAAGATCCTTGTTTTGTTTCTTGCCGGGTCAGTATTATACATTTTATGGGTCTCAATGTTTATGAAATCGAGAGCACGGCTTGATCATCAACGATTTAAGCAAATGTCAATTTCCGGGAACAAGCTTATTAATATAGTAAACGGTATGCAGGAGATCAAATTGACCCAAAGTGAATTAAGCATGCGATGGGACTGGGAAAAACTCCAGGCTACCTTGTTCAGATTAAAAGTAAGGGGGTTGAGTATAATTCAGTATCAGTCAGCCGGTGCCACGTTTATTAATGAAATTACCAACGTTCTTATTACAGTGGTTGCTGCAACAGCCGTTCTGAAAGCCGATATGACACTGGGAATGATGCTTGCAGTTCAGTTTATTATAGGTCAGTTGAATGTTCCTGTCAGCCAGATAATTGGATTTTTTCGTATGTCGCAGGATGCAAAAATGAGTCTCGACAGGCTGGCCGAAGTACATAACCTGGAGGAGGAGGAACCTGAACCTGAAATGAAAGTCCGCAAGCTTCCCGATAAAAAAGATATCTATATTAACAGTCTTTCTTATCAGTATGAAGGACCACGCTCTCCATTTGCATTAAAGGATATTGACATGTTCATTGAAGAGAATAAAATAACTGCAATTGTGGGTACTAGTGGTAGTGGTAAAACAACTTTATTAAAGATGCTTCTTGGTTTTTATCATCCTGTTGCAGGCGAAATACTTATTGGCGACACACGATTATCCAATCTTAGCCTTAAAGTCTGGCGGGAAAAGGTTGGAGCTGTTATGCAGGACGGTTTCTTGTTTCCCGATACTATTGCAGCCAATATTGCTCCCGGATCTGAAGACATTAATGAGGAAAGATTGATAAAAGCTGTTGAAATAGCAAATATTAAAGGATTTATTGAGTCATTACCATTAGGTTATAATACCAAAATAGGAGCAAATGGTCATGGCCTGAGCGAAGGACAAAAGCAGCGCTTGCTTATTGCCAGGGTAATCTATAAAGATCCGGATATAATAATTTTTGATGAAGCAACAAATTCTCTTGATGCAAACAATGAAAAGGTAATTGTCGAAAACCTCACAGAATTCTTTGAAAACAAGACAGTTATTGTTGTTGCACACAGGCTTAGTACTGTCAGGGATGCTGATAAGATCGTTGTTCTTGACAGTGGCAGGATAATAGAAGCAGGAACTCATGAATCACTTATAGTGAAAAAAGGAGCATATTATAATCTCGTAAAAAATCAACTTGACCTGGGTAGTTAGCGGTGATTTATGAAGAACCAGCAACCGGAAATATTGTATTCTGACTCAGTAAAAGAAATTATGGGAAAACCTCCCAGCAGAATTCTTAGATGGGGTACGACAATTCTGCTTCTGTTATTTGTCCTTTTTTTTCTCTTTGCATGGCTGATAAGGTATCCCGATACAATCCCTGCTCCTGTAGAAATCACCACCACAAATCCACCTGTAACACTTGTTACAAAAATAACAGGACGTATAAAATATTTTTCTGTTAAGGAAAGAGAAGAAGTAACAGCCGGACAATTAGTTGCGGTGATGGAAACGACTGCTTCAATTCATGAAATTGATTTACTTAAGCAGACGATTGATACCATCAAAATGCCGGAATTACTTTCTTACCGGTCGCTGCCTCTGTTCTCAGAGCTTGGAGAACTTCAGGGAGTATATGGCACTTTTCTTAAAAACCTTTCCGACTTAAATACCTACCTGATTAATGACTTTTATGGAAGTAAAATAGCTTCGCTGACTGATGAGATAACGGGGATTCAGGAATTTATCAGCAGATTATCCGTAAAAGAGCACCTATATTCTGAAAACCATCGGATTGAAGCAAAAAAGTATAAAAGAGATTCTTCTCTCTATGTCGCTAAGGTTATAGCGGAACGTGAGCTTGAGATATCTCACCAATCTTTGTTAAGAGTAAATATTGAATTGCAGCAGGTAAGGCTTGATCATTCTGCTAAATCGATTGAGATTGCCGAAAAGCGTCAACTTCTGCAGGATTATCGGATAACCCGGGTGGAAGACAAGGAAAAGCTTATTTCAATTTTGCGCGAATCTTTTTTAAACCTGAAGGCACAGGTCAATTTATGGGAAAACACTTATCTTCTTATTTCTCCTATTGACGGAATTGTATCATTTACCAGGTTCTGGAGTGCAAATCAGTCTGTAGTTAAAGATGAACCGGTTGTTAGTATTGTTCCTCTTGAAGCTGGCAGCTATCTGGGCAGAATTTACCTGAAGATGCAAAGATCCGGCAAAGTGAAAACCGAACAAAAAGTTAATATTAAACTTAGCAGCTATCCTTATCTGGAATACGGTGTAGTGAGAGGTATTGTAAAATCAAAATCGCTTGTTCCTTCAGGTGATGCCTATGTTATTGAAATTGAACTACCTGATGGTCTCAAAACTTTATACGGAAAGAAACTTGATTTTACTCAGAATATGCAGGGCACGGCGGAAATTATAACTGAAAAAATCAGACTCCTTCAAAAGTTAGTTAATCCTTTTCGCTATATGATCTCGAGAAACAGAAAATAATACAGTATTATTTTTTCGAGTAAGGCTCATAATCCTCATCTTTTGACGAAGATGGAAATGATGTACCGGAAGACGGTTTAGTTCCGTTCCCTGATTTTGCCTTATCTTTGTTTTTATATTTCTGATATAGCCTGACAGCTAAAAATGCCATTGCAGCAGAAAGAAGTATAATATTTGTCTTATCCATATGAGATCATTAAATTATTTTAGTTTAACAGGATTTTAAGATTGCCTTGGATTAATACTCAAATATAGAATTTATCTCAATAACATCATCTGATTGATAAACGAAAAGACGATTCCGTATACTGCATTATTCTCTTTCAGGCATGTATTGACTCTCCTAATATCTGATTCTCACATTTATTTATGTCAAAACTTTGAGTATTATTAAATATTTCAATATTTTCGTACTCTGAAAATTCCATGGATTGCCATGGTGTAAATTACTGATAAAGAGCTGAAAAATAAAAGGATTGATTATGACCAAGAAAAATCCGGATGACTCTGTTCGTAAAGAACAATTCGGGGCAAATGAAAAGGCCGCCGAAACTGAGGATGCCACACAAGCGGACAACGCGCAAGAATCAGACACTCCGAATGACCTTGGAGAACCAGCTAATGAGCCTGATAAAGTCACGGAAAATGAGGTGCCAAAACCAGAAGAAGTATCTGTAGCTGCTGATAAGAAGGAAGAACCCGTACATGAGGAGACTCAAGGGTTTGAAGATATTGAACTCCCTCAGGTTGATTATTCAGGATGTTCCAAACATGAACTTGTTGAAACATTAAGTCTTATTATCGAAAACAGACCTGCAATTGAAATCAGGGATGATGTAGAACGTATAAAAATTCTCTTCTATAAGAAATTGAAGAGTGAAACTGAAGAGAGAAAAAATAAATTTCTCGAGAGTGGAGGTAAAATTGAAGAATACAGACAATGGGTTGATCCCGATGATGCCCGTGTAAAACATCTGCTCGAAAAATATAAAGAGAAAAAAACTGATTATTCCAAGATTCAGGAAGCTGAAAAATATGAGAACCTCAAGAAAAAGTATGATATAATTGATAAAATCAAGGATCTTGTAAACAGGGAAGAGTCTATAAACAAAACTTTTCATGACTTCAGGTCGCTTCAGAATGAATGGCATTCAGTAGGCGTTGTGCCACAGTCTTCACTTAAGGATCTCTGGGAGAACTATCACCATTATGTGGAAATTTTCTATGATTATATTAAAATAAATAAGGAATTAAGAGACCTCGATCTTAAAAAGAACTTCGAAGCTAAAGTCTCATTATGTGAAAAAGCAGAAGAACTTCTTCTGGAGCCAAATCCGGTTAACGCCTTCAGATCATTACAGGACTTTCATAATCAATGGCGGGAAATCGGACCTGTCCCACTGGAATTAAAAAATGAAATTTGGGAGAGATTCAAAGAAGCAACTTCTCAAATCAACAAAAGGCATCATGAATATTTTGAAAAGCAGAAAGACGACCAGAGAAAAAACCTTGAGGCAAAAATAGCTCTCTGCGAAGAGGTAGATGCGATAAACCTGCTTGAAATTTCGAACTTCAAGGAATTTGATGAAAGAGCAGATAAGGTCGTTGAATTGCAGAAAATGTGGCGGACGATAGGATTTGCTCCAAAAAAACAAAATAACAAGGTTTATCAAAGATTCAGGGAGGCATGTGACGCTTTCTTTGAAAAGAAAAGAGGTTTCTATGCGGATAATAAAGAGATCCAGCTTAATAACCTGCAGGTGAAAACAGAATTATGTATCCAGGCAGAAGGTCTTCAGGAAAGCACTGATTGGAAAGCAACTTCCGATGCTCTTATAAAACTTCAGAAAGAGTGGAAAGAAATAGGCCCCGTACCACGAAAACAGTCCGAGAGATGCTGGAAAAGATTCCGCAAAGCGTGCGATCATTTTTTTAACAAGAAAACTGAATTTTTTGCTGCACTTGATACTTCCTATGAAGATAATCTGAAAACTAAACTGGCTATAATAGAGGAACTTGAAAAATTTGAACCCGGTGCTGATGTCCAGGTTGCTTTTGAACGGTTGAAAGAGTTGCAAAGGAAATGGACTGACATAGGTTTTGTCCCTTTCAACATGAAGGATGAAATCACAAATAAATATCGGGCTGCAATTAATAAGGAATTCGATAAATTAAAAATTGGTGATGAGGACAAGAGTATCCTTAAATATAAAACCAAGCTTGATAATCTTAAAGCAAATCCAAAAGCTTCAAGAAAAGTCCGGAATGAGAGAGATAAATTCTTTATAAAAATTAAGCAGCTGGAGAGCGACATAGTGTTGTGGGAAAATAATATTGGTTTTTTTGCAAAATCTACCAATGCCGATACAATGATCAAAGAAGTCGAAGAAAAAATCGAGAGTGCTAAAAGACTGATAAAAACACTTGAGGAAAAAGTAAAGATGATCGACCAATCGGGTCTCGATGATTAATAAAAATGGAATCAGATAGTTAACAAATAAACTTTCTTCACTTTGACAGACGTTAAGTATGTATTCGTTACTGGAGGAGTAACTTCTTCTCTTGGAAAAGGCATTATTTCGGCTTCTCTTGCCAAATTATTGCAGGCAAGAGGTTATTCTGTTACAATTCAGAAACTTGATCCATATATAAATGTTGATCCGGGGACACTAAATCCTTACGAACATGGGGAATGCTATGTAACTCTCGATGGAGCTGAAACAGACCTTGATCTTGGTCATTATGAAAGGTTTTTAAATGTCCCTACGAGTCAGGCGAATAATGTTACCACCGGCAGGATCTATCAGTCTGTAATTAATAAGGAACGAAAAGGTGATTACCTTGGAAAAACAGTGCAGGTTATTCCTCACATAACTGATGAAATAAAAAGAAGGATTAAGCTTGTCAGTTCAGGTAATAAATATGATATAGTTATTACTGAAATAGGAGGAACCGTTGGTGATATCGAATCACTTCCATATATAGAATCTGTCCGCCAATTAAAATGGGAACTTGGAGCACAAAATTGTATTGTAATTCATCTGACACTGGTGCCCTATCTCTCGTCAACAGGCGAATCAAAGACTAAACCCACACAACACTCTGTAAAAGAGCTGCTTGAAACAGGAATACAACCCGATATATTAGTCCTTAGAACAGAAAGACACCTGAATCAGGACATCAAAAGAAAAGTAGCTCTGTTCTGTAACGTTGAAGAAAATGCTGTAATTGAGTCAGTAGATGTTTCAACAATATATGAAGTACCAATAAAGATGCTTGATCAGGGACTTGACAGGACAGTCCTGAGAAAAATGGCTCTGCCGGTTGAAACCGAGCCTCCTTTGACGGAATGGAGAGAATTTCTTACCAAACTGAAGAATCCGAAACATTCAATAAAGGTTGGACTTGTTGGGAAATATGTTGAGCTTCCTGACGCGTACAAATCAATTGCAGAATCATTTATACATAGTGGCGCAATGAATGAATGCGAAATTGATGTTGAATACATTCATTCAGAAGAAATTATTGAGAATAATGTTGTAGACCGGCTAAGCGGATTTAATGGCATACTTGTTGCACCAGGATTCGGTTCAAGGGGAATTGAAGGAAAAATTTTAACTGCAAAGTATGCCCGGGAAAACAATATTCCCTTCTTTGGTATATGTCTGGGTATGCAATGCGCTGTTATAGAGTTTGCCAGGAATGTTCTGAATCTTGAAGGAGCTCATTCAACAGAAATAAATCATAAAACAAAGTATCCGGTAATTGATCTCATGGAAGAACAAAAAAGTGTTATAGATAAAGGAGGAACTATGAGGCTCGGAGGATATAAATGCATCATAGATAAAAATTCCAGGACCTTTGAAGCATATCAGAAGACAGAAATTGTTGAAAGGCACAGGCACCGTTATGAATTCAACGACAAATATTACGATGATTTCAAAACCCATGGGATGGTCCCTGTAGGGATTAATCCTGAATCAGGTCTCGTAGAGATCATTGAAATGCCAGATCATAAGTGGTTTATAGGAGTGCAGTTTCATCCTGAATACAGCAGCACAGTTATCAATCCTCATCCGTTATTCGTTAGTTTTATAAAGGCATGCATTGGTTAGAGACGCAATGCATTGCGTCTCAACTATAATTATTAATAATTAAATTTTCATTTTAGACCAAATAATTTTAATTACACTTAAAGAATGGATAGAAATACGATAACAGGCCTTATTTTGATTTTTGTAATCTTCATAGGGTTCAGTCTATATAATACCAGCCGGACAAACAAAACAATTGAGAAGGCTGTAGCAGTAGCAGATGCCGAGTATGCCAAAGGTGATCTTGAAGCGGCCAGGACAGAATATATTAATGCCCTGAGATTTAAACAAAATCAGCCTGAAGTTATTGCAAAATTAAGTGAGATCAATCTTAAACTTGGAATTAAACCTGAAGCTCAGAAATCGGATTCTGCGAGTTTGCCACAAGTGAAATCTGAAGTTCCGGTGCTCATAAAACAGGGTGAACAAACCGATATTAATCAGTATGGAGTTTTTGCTCAGGCTGCAGTAGGGGAGAACGATTTCGTTACACTTGAGAATAATAAAGTTGAACTAAAGATATCACTAAAGGGTGGAAGGATATATTCTGCAAGATTAAAAGCTTATAAGACCTTCGATTCAAAGCCATTGATTTTGTTTTCAGGTGACTCAACTGTTTTCGGTTTTAATTTTTTTACTGCTGACAATAAAGCCGTTCAGACGAATAACCTCTATTTCAAAACTACGTCTGATCAAAAATCGTATGTAGTTAGTTCTCAACCTGAAAGTGTAATTCTGAGACTATTGGCAGGTGACGATAAATATATTGAATACAAATACACACTTGCTCCCGATAAATATATGGTTGACTTAAATGTGACTTTCAAATCGATGGAAGGCATTATGGCTTCAAACCAGAATAGTCTGACATTAGACTGGAAAATGTACGTGCCACAACAGGAAAAAGGAAGACAAAATGAGGAGAATTATTCTGATATTACATATAAATTCTATCATGACGAATATACCTGGTTGAAGCAAAGGCAAAGTAAGGAATTAGAAAAAGTTGATATAACAACTAAACTTAGCTGGGTTGCTTTTCAGGATCAGTTTTTTTCGTCAGTTATCGTATCGAACGATTTCTTCTTAAATGGCTCTCTCTCGTCAACACGGACTTTAACGTCCCAAAAATATATAAGATATTACACTTCTGAGTTAGGAGTACCTTATAATCCGGCTTCATCTAATGCTATAAGCATGAAGTTGTACTATGGGCCAAATAGCTTTACTATTCTTAAAAAAGAAGGACTTGAGCTCGATAAACTTGTTTTCCTTGGCAGGAATATCATCGGGTGGATCAACAGGTTTGCAATTATTCCGATCTTCAACTGGCTTAACCGTTTTATCAGCAACTTTGGTGTAATTATTCTAATTCTTACTATTATAATAAAAGTTGTTCTTTTCCCTCTTACTTTTAAATCGTATCAATCGCAGGCAAAAATGCAGGTTCTTAAGCCGATGGTGGAAGAGCTTGGAAAGAAATTTCCAAAGAAGGAGGATGCGATGAAAAAGCAACAGGCTACGATGGATCTGTACAAAAGGGCAGGAGTAAATCCTATGGGAGGTTGCCTACCAATGCTGCTTCAGATGCCAATTCTATTTGCGATGTTCAGGTTTTTCCCTGTCTCAATTGAACTGCGACAGGAACATTTTCTCTGGGCGACAGACTTGTCGACATACGATTCAATACTAACTCTTCCATTCAATATTCCGATGTATGGTAGCCATGTAAGTTTATTCACACTTCTGATGACGGCTTCAACGTTGCTTACAATGAAGATGACAGGTTCTTCGCCAGGTTCTGATCAGCCCGGAATGAAAGTTATGATGTATATGATGCCGGTAATGTTTATGTTGATTCTCAATAATTTCTCTTCGGGCCTTACTTATTATTACTTTCTTGCCAATATGATCACCTATGCGCAGAATATGATATCAAAAAGGTTTATTAATGCTGATGCGGTATTTGCAACATTGGAGGAGAATAAAAAGAAACCATTGAAAAAATCAAAATGGCAGCAGCGTCTTGAATCAGCTGCCAAACAAAGAGGAATAAACCCGTCTAAAAAATAACAATACGTCAATTTATTGTAGAGACGCGCAAATTGCGCGTCTCTACTTTTTTTATTTTAAAAGTTAAATATTATTAAATTGATCCTGTGAGTAAAAAAAAGTACTAAATTTATTTCTTCCAATAAATCGGGGAAATGGGAAAAAAATTTAAAAACAAAGATTTAGCCGCTAGGCTTGGCGTATCTGGTACTCTGGTATCTCTGGTACTCAATAACAAAGCCGATCAACAAGGGATCCGGAAGGATACCCAGGAAAAAGTACTTATGCTTGCCAGGCAAATGGGGTATTTTGATTCAATTCATGAGAAGAACGAAACTTCACCCGTTGAAGAGAAACCGGGTGTGCTGGGGATGATAGTACCCTCTATAAATGATCCTTTTGTTGTTCAGATAACACCATTTCTTCAGAAAGCTTTTGCCAGCATAGGTGTTGGGTTCTCTGTTGTGACGAAAGATCCTGATGATCAGAGATACGATCGGCTTATAGGGGCTTTTAAAAAGTTCTATAGCGGACTTATCCTTCTTGGCGATGCTGCAGATGATGCTACAATCAGGGCACTCAGGACCACTGATTATCCATTTATTCTTCTGGAAAAACCATTAAAGACACTGCGACTCAATACGGTTAGTACTGATACCGCTGCAGGCGCTCTCCTGGTTACAAATCATCTTGATAAACTCGGGTATAAAAACATAATAATTGTTGCTGACCGCAGATCATCCCGTTCAGACACTTCAGCAATTCAGGATATTATTGATGTTATGAGTCAGAAGCCTGGCATCAACAATCCAGTTGTTATTGAATTAGATAAACCATCAACCGGTGATGAAATAGAATATGAACTATTCGAAAAATATCTTCGTTCCCCATACCGTGCAGATGCCATGATCATTATGAATGCATCTCTTGTTTATCCAATTATGACATTGCTTAGGAAAAAGAAGTTGCGAGTTCCTCAGGATATTGCAGTTGTATCAATGGAAGAAGGAACAGGATTCGATCTTATGTTTTCCCCTGTCACCTGTCTGCGGAAACCTCTTTCAGGTATTTCCACCAAAGTTGCTAATATGATCTGGTCAGAAGTAAAAAACTCCGGAAAAGGAAAATTTAAACGACAGGTTAACATATCACCGGAACTGGTTGTGAGAAATTCATGCGGCACAATTTAGATATTTAGCCAACATGAATATATTTATGAAAAATGCAGAGACAGGTCTCAGACCTGTCTCTACAATAATATTGGCATTAATAGCATCGATTTTATTGTCATGTTCCGGTAATCACCTTATTAATGACAGCCAATACCTGGCAACCATCGAAAAAGCGTTTAATCAAAGAAAACAGCTGGCAACAAATAGAGATTCAGCTCTGTTCTCTGTTTTCAATCAGCCTCTTTCTATAAAACAGTCTGAAGCCCTTAAGTTTCTTTATGCATTCATGCCATTGAACGACCTTGCAGACTATAATGGCGATTTTTTTCTATCGAACGTTGATATGTCTTTGAGGGCTAAATCTGAGACATCCTGTGGAAAAGAGATTCCTGAAGACGTATTCCTCCATTATGTTCTCCCATGCAGGATTAATAATGAAAACCTCGACTCATTCCGGATTGTATATTATAATGAACTAATAAAAAGGGTAAAAGGGAAAGCTATAGGTGAAGCTGCACTTGAGATCAACCATTGGTGTCACGAAAAGGTAAGCTATCAGTCCGCTGATATAAGGACTTCAGCCCCAATGAGCACGATTCTATCAGCAAGAGGCAGATGTGGTGAAGAATCAACATTCACTGTTGCCGCTTTAAGAACAGTTGGAATACCTGCAAGGCAGGTATATACTCCTCGGTGGGCTCATAGTGATGATAACCATGCATGGGTTGAAATCTGGATCAAAGGAAAATGGTACTATATGGGTGCATGTGAACCGGAGCCGGTTCTTGATCGTGGTTGGTTTACCGAACCAGCCAGAAGAGCAATGCTCGTCCATACTAAGTCATTTGGCGCATTTTTGGGTAATGAAAATATAATATGCAGTAATGCTAATTATTCTGATGTGAATAACCTTTCCAAGTATGCTGTTACGAAGAAAATATTTGTAAAAGTTTTAGACAGCACTGACGTAGCTTTAAATAATGCGCTGGTCGAATATCAGCTCTATAATTATGCTGAATTTTATCCACTTGCTGTTGTGCCAACTGACAAGAATGGTATAAGCCAATTTGAAACGGGATTAGGTGATTTATTGATATGGGCACATAAAGATGATAATTTTGATTTTAAGAAAATATCAGTTGGCGAAACCGATACCTTAATATTAAAGCTTGCCAGGAAGACGGAAAGAAACAAAAGTATAGATATGGACCTTGATGTACCTGTAATCCATACTCCGCTTCCCGGACCATTACAAGAATTAATTGATCAGAATTCGGAGAGAATTGGCAGAGAGAATATCATTCGTCAGAAATATCTAGATTCCTGGATGCATCCCGCAGAAATAAAAGCTTTTGCCTTAAGACTGAACCTCGACACAACACGTACAAACAACATTATCAACAGAAGCATGGGCAACTATAATGAGATCTGCTCATTTTTATCAGAAACACCTGATTCATTGCGGCCCCTTGCCATTTTGTTACTTGAGATCCTTCCTGATAAAGACCTTCGGGATACTAAGAGCTATATTCTTTCAGATCATCTTATAAACAGTGCTAAGGCTAAGGCTAAGGTTGAGGTTGAGGTTAAGGTTAAGGTTATGGCTGAGGTTAAGGTTAAGGTTAAGGCAAAGACAGAGGAAAAGATTTTCCTTAACTATATTCTTAATCCGAGGGTTTCCAATGAACAGCTGGTTGCATGGAGACATTATTTCGCAACCAGGCTTCCTGCTGAATTATTGGCAAATGGGGCATTCAATCCTTCTTTAATTATTCAATATCTGAATGATAATATCAGAATTATTGATAGTGAAAACTTTTATCAAACCCCTCTGACACCAGTTGGAGTTAATGAACTTAAAGTTTCAGATACCGGTTCGAGGGCAATATGTTTTGTTGCAATTTGCCGGAGTCTGGGAATACCATCACGACTTGAACCAGGGAGGAATGTGCCACAGTATTTCTATAATAATACGTGGAACGATGTTTTTTTTGCTGATCAGAAACAACCTGATAAGATTAAAGGATATCTAAAACTGCAATCCTCTGATACAAATCCGGTACCTGAATATTATATTCATTTCACCATTGCACGATTTGAAGGTGGACGGTATAATACCCTGGAATATGATTTTAATAAGAAGATAAACGATTTTAAAGAAGAATTTCCACTGCCACCAGGCCATTACATGCTTGTTACCGGTAACAGATTAACTGACGGTAAGATATTATCGAATATCTCATTTTTTGATCTTTCTGAAAACGAGCATAGAACTGTTGATGTACGGATCAGAAAGGATGTTTCTGAAAAGAAGATACTTGGCACTATAAGTCTTAAGAAGATTGACAGTCTTATTCATGTAACCAAAACTTCTGAGTCATGTGTCAATGACAAGGGAGTAGTAATCATCTGGATTGATCCTGAAAAGGAACCAACAAAACATATATTTAATGATCTTACCCTGCTAAAAAGCGAATTGGATGCCTGGGGAGGAAAATTTGTATTTCTGGGACAAGGGACAGATTGCGACCTCTCCATACCGGATGCGAAATCATTTATTCCAGATAATATTAAAGGGCTGCCAATCAATACTTTCTTTAGTAATGATAATCAAATGGCTGTGTTGAAGAATTCTCTAAAAATCAATCCGCTCCCTGATTTGATTCTGCCTTTTGTTGTTATAGCAGATAAGGATGGGAATATTCTATTTACATCAACAGGTTACAGGATTGGTATCGGCGAACAAATATTAAAATATATCAAATAATTGTCCCCCACATGATTTTTATAATTGTTAATAAATGTTGATATCTGACAGAAATTAACCTGTATCAGAATTAAAATATCATATATCTTTGTTAAGTTTTGGTGTTACAATGAAATTAAATCATTGTTATGAAAAGGGAATGCGGTTTGAATCCGCAACAGTACCCGCTGCTGTGATGCCCGATCGTTCTAACGATTATGGTTTTGTGAACTACCCGCCACTGTGACAAATTAAAGTTATGGGAAGGCTTCATAAAACCGGGATAAGTCAGAAGACCTGCCAGACAAAACCATATTCACAGCTTTCGGGGAAAAAAGCGCCGGATCATTGTATGATTCCTTACTTAACCTCCTGTCAGCCCTGATAATGGTTATCATATAAAATGATAAGTATTATTATGGAGAAAACTATTAATCAGAAAACATTGAAATCCGTTTCAGGAGTGTGCCTCCTCTTTATTGCAAGCGTTACCTCATTACAATTAAACGGACAATTATCGTTTCAAAACGATACCCTTAAAATTCAGGAAGTGATAATCACAAGAAAGCAGATCAGTTCCGATCAGCCCGGCTTCAAATTTTACAAAATAGATTCCTTACGGTTAAATGATTACCCTCTATTCTCCCTGACCGAAGTGCTAAATGAAACCACTCCCTTATTTATGAAAAATTATGGTTCAGGCGGAACTGCAACATCCTCGTTCAGGGGAACCGCCGCCGGACATACCCAGGTTTTATGGAACGGTATCAATATAAACGATCCTATGCTGGGTCAGACCGACTTTTCCCTGTTACCTTCAGGAATGGTAGACAATATTATGATCAGCTTCGGTGGCGCATCAATGGATCTGGGCACCGGTGCCATCGGTGGAATTATAAACCTTGAGAATGAGCCCTCCTGGAAGAAACAGACGCTTATTGATGCCGTTCCTGGTATAGGAAGTTACGGAAGATATTCTGGATTAATGAAAGTGAGCACAGGAAGTGATCATTTCCAATCGGTTACAAAGGGTTATCTGAACTCATCCCAAAATAATTTCCCATATTTCGATACAGAAGCTATCCCTGATCCAATCTGGAAAAGAAGGGCGAATAATCAAGTCCTGCAAAAGGGCTTTATGCAGGAACTCTATCTCAGGAAGGCAGAAAATGTACTTTCAGTCCGGTTCTGGTACCAGTCGGCATCACGTGATCTTCCCGGCTCAACTCAATATGGATATTCAGGTGAAAAGCAATCCGACGAATCATTCAGGAGCATTATAAACTATGATATTGTAAATGGAAGGAAAGAATTCTTCACAACAGCCTCCTGGATGTTTACAAATCTTAACTATACCAGCCAGCTCTATTCTATTGATTCCAAAAACAAGGCCAACACTTTCGTCCTTAAAGGGGGAATGACGACACCCCTGGGTGAGTACTCACGTCTTAAGATTGTCTTAAGTGATGAATTAAATAGTATTGAGTCAAATAATTATAAAGAGAGTGTCAGACATAACAACGCCTCGATCACTCTATCTGCTGAAAGGAAAATCGGCAAAAGATTCGGTGCGGTGATCCTGCTCAGGGATGTTCTTGATGATAAATCATTCCTGATTCCTGATTATTCTGCAGGTTTTGAATTCAGGATCATCAGGGGAGAAGAGCATTTTCTAAAGCTAAATTTATCAAGAAATTCAAAGATACCATCCCTGAATGATCGTTTCTGGAATCCTGGTGGCAATCCTGACCTGAAAAACGAATATGCTTACTCGTATGAAATCGGATATAAACTTGACCACCAGATTACCGGGTCAGTTACACTGGGTTCTGAACTTAACTATTTTAATAATCATATACGGGATATGATACAATGGCGTCCGGGCGAAGCTTCTTTTTGGGTCGCCGATAATATTGGGAGCGTCAACTCGTCAGGATTTGAGTCATCATTGTCAGTGAAATATCTGAATAATAACCTGTCTGTTAATCTGAATGCCGGATATTCTTACACCAGGGCCCTGGATAAAAATAGCGGATCATCTGAAACTACAGGTAAACAATTAATTTACATTCCCGAAAATCAGGCAAATGGCTCTCTTCATATTGCGTATAAAAACATTTATACTGTATGGGTTACCAATTTTACAGGCCATACTTATACAACTCCTGATAATTCTGGTTTCCTTAACGGGTATTCAATTAATAGCTTCACCAGCGGTATGAAATTCAATATTAAAGAGAATGTTATTGACCTCAGGTTTAAAATTGAAAATATTTTTGATACTACTTACAAGACAATAGCTTATTATCCACAGCCCGGCAGAATATATTTTTTGATACTTTCCTTCCATCTTAAAAAGTAAGAAATGAGATATCTGGTAATTTCTGGACTTGTCATTTTTTTAATTCTTTTTGAATCGTGCGGTAGTAAAAAGGTAAACCATCCCATTCCCGGCATTAATGGTAAAGAGGTTTTGATATCACGAGCGGAGAGATTCACTCTTGAAGTAAAAAATGGATATACTGATGCTACAATAATGGATGCGTGGCAGGGTGCAAATAATGTTGATCAGGTCTATCATCTTGTAAAAAAAGGATCAGCATTGCCGTCAGGTTTTGATTCTTCATCAGTAATTTTTGTTCCCCTGAAAAAAATAATATGCATGTCGAATACATATATTGGAATGATTTCGGCATTAGGTGAAGAAAATTCTATCGTTGGGGTATCGGGTACCGGATTCATTTTTTCACCTGTTCTGATAAAGAATGTTGAAAAAGGTCTGATACAGGATGTAGGTTATGATGCTAATCTGAATAAGGAGTTGATCCTTAAGATTTCACCTGATGTAATAATGATGTATGGTATTGGAAATGAGTCTGTAAGCTATACCAGCAAAATCAAAGAGTTAGGTGTTAAAGTTGTTTTTAATGCAGATTATCTCGAAATAGATCCCCTGGGCAAAGCGGAATGGATTAAATTTTTCGGAGCTCTTTATTGTAAGGAAGAATTGGCTGACAGTATATATAAAGAAGAAGTTGACGCTTATACAAAACTGAAATCATTTATTAGCAGGAATGCCAAAGGCAAACCCAGGGTTTTGCTTGGTTTTCCTTATAAGGACACCTGGTATATTTCTCCTGGCAATTCATTTATCAGTAAGATGATAACCGATGCCGGCGGAAATTATCTCTGGCAGAATACCAAATCCTCCTTATCAATGCCTTTCGGAATAGAAAATGTCTATTTACGTGGTCTTACTGCTGATTACTGGCTGAACATCGGTAGTGTCAGTACAAGAAAAGAGATTTCCAATTTTGATCCACGCCTGAATGATCTTCCATGTTTCAAAAATGGTAATCTCTTCAATAATAATAAAAGGATTACTGCAAACGGCGCAAATGATTATTGGGAAAGCGGAGGACTTTATCCTCATTTGATTCTGAAAGATATAGCTACAATTCTGCATCCTGAATTATTCAGAGATAATGAGTTATTATTCTTCAGGAAAATTTATTAAAAAAAGTTTTATTGAAAACTAAAATAAAAATAAAATCATCCTCTAATAATAAATCAGGAAAAAGATTTAGGATTATTTTCTCCGGATTGTTAGTTCTGGTTATAATTTTCATGATTCTGGATATTTTTTTAGGATCGGTAAGTATTAAAGCCTCAGAAGTAATTAAAGTATTCTTTTCCGGTACACATAGTAATTTAGAAACCATTATACTGAAATTCAGATTACCAAAGGCCATAACAGCATTGACGGTGGGAGTAGCCTTATCTTTAAGCGGCTTGCAGATGCAGACAGTATTAAGGAATCCAATGGCCGGACCTGATGTTCTTGGGATAAGCTCAGGAGCCAGTCTCGGTGTAGCTTTTGTAATTTTAGGTTTTTCCCGAAATATCTCACCCGACAGTTTGAATGGTTTAGGCAACTGGATTCTTGTTGCAGCATCATGGGTAGGTGCCGGTGCAGTAATGCTGTTGATCATGATCATCTCTTCAAAGGTGAAAGACATAATGACCATCCTTATTCTTGGAATTATGCTTTCAGGCGGAATTTCAGCTATTGTTACAATAATGCAGTATTTCAGTAATGAGACAATGTTGAAAGCCTATGTTATATGGACCATGGGAAGTCTGGGAAATCTTACGGCAAGTCAGCTTAATGTTCTTTTAGTTTCCGTTTCAGCCGGTGTGATACTCAGTTTGTTTTCATCCAAAATATTGAATGCCTTATTGCTCGGTGAAAACTATGCGAGTAGTATTGGATTGAATGTCAGGTTTTCCAGGGTAGTTATATTTGTTTGTACCAGTATTCTGGCGGGAAGTGTAACGGCATTCTGCGGACCAATTGGATTCATAGGCATTGCAGTGCCACATATAGCAAGAATATTGTTTAAAACATCTGATCATAAGGTTTTAATACCTGGTACCATTCTCACAGGAGGAGCAGTAATGCTTCTGTGTGATATTATTTCGCAACTGCCCGGATCAGAAAGTGTTCTGCCGGTAAATGCCGTAACGTCACTTATTGGTATTCCCGTGGTTATCTGGGTAATCCTGAGAAACAGGAAATATACCGGATCATTCTGATGAAAATGAATTTGACTGAAATATTATCTCTTGATGCACTGAAAATAGGTTTTGTTTCAGGGAAAAAGGAAAATACACTTCTTCCTCCTCTTTATGCCCGTGCGGGCAGGGGCGAACTTATTGCAGTTATTGGCAGGAATGGAATAGGTAAAAGCACACTATTACGAACACTGATAGGTTTACAACGGCCGCTTGGCGGTGAAATCTTTTATAACGGGAAAAATATCAAAGATTATTCCAGAATGGACCTTGCTCAGATAGTAGGTTACATTTCAACAGAAATTGTCAGGGTAAGTAATATGAGCGTGTATGATCTTGTTGCCCTGGGACGGTTTCCTCACACCAACTGGATAGGGAAAATTGAAATGAAAGATCATGAGGTAATAATGGATGCAATCGAAAAGACATCAATGGGGTCTTTTTGCAGAAAATATGTATCAGAGCTTTCTGATGGAGAACGTCAAAAAGCTATGATAGCAAGAATTTTAGCCCAGGATACCGACATAATGATAATGGATGAACCAACTGCCTTCCTTGACATAGCTGGCAAATATGAGATTCTTCACCTGATGCACATGCTATCCAGTAAGAGTAGTAAAACAATAATTTTCTCAACCCACGATCTCCAGATGGCTATTAATCAATCTGATAAAATATGGCTGATACTTGATAACGAACTTGTTGAAGGGGCTCCTGAAGATCTCATTATTGCAGGGGCATTTGATCATCTATTCGATACATCATCTGTCAGGTTTAATTCTGAAGAAGGGACATTTTCATTCCGGACTGAAGAAAAGGGAATAATGTATGTTGACGGGGAGGGTTATAGAAAGCGCTGGACTGAAAAAGCCATCAACAGAGCCGGTTTTACTATCTCAAAAGAAAAAACATTACCTTTTATAATAACTCCTTCCGAAACTAATAATTACTGGCAGCTCACCACAGCCGGCACTGTACTCCAGTTCGGGTCTGTTTATGAATTAATAACTTATTTGAACAGGGAAATGATACGACCTATTTAAAGTACTTTCTATAATTATCTATAAATGAACTTAGTTCATCAACACTGAGTTTCTTGGCAATAATTTTCTTGTTTTTATCCAGTATATAAATAGTGGGGGTCGATTGTACATTATAGTAATAATCAAAATGTGAACTTCTTTGCGGATCCCAACCGTTTATCCATGTTAGCTTATTATCCTCTATATACTTTGTCCACTTTGCCTTATCAGTTGTCGTGCAAACAGCAAATACCTCCATACTGTAATCTTTTGGTTTATCATAATATTCTTTTAGTTTTGGTGTGGACTCTTTGCAGTGTCCGCAATCGGGCTCCCAGAAATAAAGGATAGTAAACTCTTTCTCAACATCGTATAATGATACAAATATTCCTTTATATGAATCCATTACCATGTTTTCGGCCTTTTTACCAATAAGATTTGGCCTTATCAGATCAATCTGTTTCCGCAGATCCTCTTTAAATTCCTTGGTCACCCAATCGGCTTTCCCCGAAAGATATATATCATCTGCAAGTTTAACCAAAACTGCATCCTGGCCCATTATTTCACTCTCCCTGAAATGGTTGAAGAGAAAGACCGAAACAAATTGAAATACTTTATAATTGCCGCTACACTTTTGAATTAGCTTGTCAATCTCTTTGTTTATAGAATCCGGCGCCTGTATTAAAATGTTTGTGAAAAAGGCTTCGAGCCTTGCATATAAAATAGGTGTTCGCAGTAATCTCTCATCTGTCAGATCGGTATTGTCAAAAAAATGATCCTTGTTATAATTGTAATTTCTTATCCATCTGACTGAATCAGGATTAGCAAATCCTGCGGGAATCGAAAACTCAGGAATGTCAACGGGAAGCAACGATTTGACAAGCGTAGCCAGTAAATTCCCATTATTAGCTTTAATAACACTTCTGAGATATATTTTCATATTTTCCTCCTGAAGCTTCTGAATTGATCCTAGAATCTTCAGGGAATCATTATTTTGCCTGTTGTTTTGAATTCTTTTGGAGATAGCACCTGAACGCTGCTGCAGAGCCATCCATTTTTTCTGATAATCAATGAATGCAGAATTTTCCTCCGATCCGGTAAATTTTAATGTATTGAAATAGTCACTGTTTGTGCATTTTACCGTAAAGTGCTGGTCAGTTGATATCAATATTTCAAAATACTTTCTGCCTGGCAACACGATCATATAAATACCTTCTGGCAGAGCTTCCTGTCCTTGCACAACTCCATGACCTGTTTTGTCCAGCTTGATAGTGTCTTTTATATACTGTTTATCACCAAGATGATATGCAAGAAAAACAGTCGAATCCTGAAGATCATTTATGGTAATATCTATTTCATAACCACGGTTTGTCTGACCAAATATAAATTCAGGAACTAATGAAAGCAAAATAAGAAAAACTACCTTTCTCATTTATAAGACGGATTCTTTAAAATATCAGCAAAAATAGCTAATGCAAATTCTCTGCCAAAGCCTGGAAGACAAATATTTAAAAAATATATTGTACATTTGATATAATAACCATCGGTCAAAATGAAGATTTCCTTGCTCATTCCTGTTTACAATTATGACATTGTTGCTCTAGTTCAAAGCATGAAAAATGCCATGGGTATAGTTCCTGAATTTTATGAAATTCTTATCGGAGATGATGGTTCTTCAGTTGAATACAGGGAAAAATACAAATCTCTGGAAGGGGATAAGATCAGGGTGATCTCGTCGGAAAAAAACATAGGAAGAGCAGCAATCAGAAACAGGCTTGCTCTTGAAGCAAAGGGTGATTTTTTACTTTTTATTGATGCTGACACAATGTTACCGGGAACAGCCGAGGCTTATATGCTAAAGTGGATTCCCTTTCTGAATATATCACGGGTACAATGTGGAGGAGTATTGTACCATAACAGTGCACCGGGAGATCCAGACAAACTTCTCAGATGGAAGTACGGAAAGTGGAGAGAACAGCGCAAAGCTGCAGAAAGAAACAGGCACCCCCATGCAGGTTTTTCAACATTTAATGTTCTTATCGAGAAATCAGTCTTCTCTAAAATACGCTTTAATGAAGAGTTGAAGCAATATGGTCATGAAGACACACTTATGGGATACCAGTTGAAAAAAGCCGGGATTGATATTCTTCATATCGATAATGGGCTCGTGCACGAGGGACTGGAGTCTAACAGGGATTTTCTCAATAAAACTAAACTCGGTATAGAAAATCTAAGTAAACTTTATGATAACGTCACAGATAAGAAGTCTTTTTCAAAGACAGTAAGGATACTTGGGGTATATCAAAAACTCAGGTTCCTGGGATTAACACGCATATTTGCTGGCATATTTATCAAATACCGTGAAAGGATGGAGATCAAACTCGACTCGAGTAATATTTCCCTTTTATTATTCAGTTTCTATAAAATGAGCATGTTTTGTACATACCGCGAAATTCACAGGAGAAAAAAAATAATCCCCTTTTTCATTAAAATTGAAGAATTTTAATGTTTTGTCAGCGCGAAGGCACAAGGAATAATTTTTGTGTATATCAATTCGCTCTGACCATCCTAAATACAGATTTTTACTTATTTTATTGATTATAAATCTATTCTCATAAGATCGACGGTTCCATCATATCTTTTTGTTGCTTTCAATACAAAATCGAACTTATTAATCATTGTACAGAGGAAGAAGTCAGTAGGGGGAGAAAAATCAATATTGGCAGGATTGAAGAATCGCCTGCCTGAGGTATCCTGAAGATCAGTAATTCTTTTCCCGGCAATAAAACTTATATTCTTCAATTCGGTTGCTATCAATTCTGCACAAAGCAGGTCCTCTTCAGCTGAAATTGTTGCCCGGTATCCCATTGCAACAAGCGAGACAATTTCAGGGTTAATTGTTTTTATATATCTTACAATTGCGGCGCAATTCACAAAACTTCCGGTCAGAATGGTATCTGCATTTATAGCGTTGATCAGCCCTTGAGTACCAGCCGTTGTAGTATGGATTACAGTTTTTCCTGTTAGATCAGCTTTAATGATTTCTGTCGGACTGTTTCCAAAGTCAAACCCTTCAATTTTTTTCTCATCCCGTTCACCAACAAGAACAGAGTTTCTGTATTTTTCTTTTAATTGAAATGCTTCTGATACTTCCGAAGTGGCAATGATTCTCACAGCACCGGCATCAAATGCGTAACAAGCGACTGAAAAGGCCCTGAAAACATCTATTATAACAGCAACTCCTTTCGCATTTCGGGCGCCTTCAACAAACTCCAGGATATTAACCCTCATTTTACCTTTTATTTATAAAGTGAAAATAGTAATTATTTTTGCTCTATCTCATTTCACACCATCAGGTATTTCGTATATTTGAACCTGAGAGCAGTTACTCCAAATAACTTACTGATATTAATGCAAATATAACATCATGGTAAATCCTGTTACATGGACTCTAGAGCAGATAAAGCGTCTGAATGATGCAATCTGGAGTACTCCGTTGTCAGAAATTTCAAAATGGAAAACATTTGTTTTTAAACAATTAAGAATATTACACCTTGCTGCCCTGGGTTTCTCAAAAGATAAAGTACAGTTGAGAGCTTCTGCTCTGACATTTTATTCACTCCTCTCTATTATCCCTGTTGCAGCCATTGCGTATGGAATCGCCAAAGGTTTTGGTCTGGATCAGAAGCTTACAGAATTAATTACGGAGAAATTTCAGAGTCAACCGGTTGTACTTAATTGGTTATTGGAAAATGCCACCAATGCCATTAAGGAGACAAGGGGAGGTTATATTGCCGGAGTCGGAATGATAATCCTTTTCTGGTCAGTAATGTCATTGCTCGAACATATTGAAAGTTCATTCAATCATATCTGGCAAATCAGATCTTCCCGGCCATGGTACAGAAAATTTACTGATTATCTGACAATTATGCTTATTGCACCTGTTTTTATTATCCTATCCAGCAGTATAACTGTATTTGTCAGTAATGGACTTTCTGAATATATGATTAAAGCTCCGATTCTGGAAGTATTTAAACCTTTACTTAGTTTTCTGGTTAAGTTTACACCATATTTTCTGAGCTGGATTACCCTGACCGTATTATTTATTATAATGCCTAATGCTAAAGTGAAATTCGTGCCAGCTTTGATTTCAGGCATAATTGCAGGGACGTTCATGCAAGTATTACAATGGCTATATATCGATCTCCAATTCGGGATAACAAAACTGAATGCCATTTATGGTAGTTTTGCCGCAGTGCCATTATTCATAATTTGGATACAGAGTACCTGGATAGTTGTACTTCTTGGAGCTGAACTCTCTTTTGCCAACCAAAATATTTCACGTTATGAGTTTGAATCTGAAGCTTTAAATATTAGCAACTATCAAAAGCGTGCCCTTGTGCTGATGATAATGCATATGATTATCCGCAATTTTACGCTAGGGGAAAAACCAATCAGTGCGGAATATATTGCGGTTAATCTTAAAATCCCCGTACGACTTGCACGTGATATACTTCAGGATCTGAGCAGTGCAAATCTTGTTTCCATAATTCATGAAAATGAACAAAAAGAACGTTTATACCAGCCAGCCATAGACATTAACCGGTTAACAGTCAGTTATGTTTTTACACGTCTGGACAAGAAAGGTGTTGAGCAGATCATGGTAATCAGGAATAAGGATTATGAAAAAGTTATTTCAATGCTCGAAAAGTTTGACAAGCTGATTGCAAAATCGGATTCCAACATTTTGATCAAAGATCTATAGTTTTCGTGACGGATTTTGTTTCAAGCTCAGGCTTCTGTTCTTTATAGTTTTCAACGAAGCTTATAAAATCAGAAAATGATGCCCAACTGCTAAACAGATAATGCGGCAGCTGCAGAATAATATGTTTTGTACACATTTCTTTTTCCCAATAACCTTCAAGGTTTTTTGAAGGGAAAACCCTGTCAATTTCACTTGTCACCGCATAATCCCATCTGAAACGAGGTTCTTTTTGTTCCATGATACGGTTGTATAACCACCGGAGTTCATCATGTAAAGATTTGAGAGTTCTGTGCGGAATCCTGTCTTTATTTGTCAGGTATGATTTTCTGTCACCAAACATCCTGAAATAGAATTTATCAATGTTTTCCTCAGTAATGTTATTTAGAGTACCTTCAAATACATTAAGCGGTATACCATACTGATCATCTACCGGAACAGGAGTACCATTTACTGCAATTGTAATATCAGGCTTGATGCCTGTTTTATGAGAGAGATGTTCAGCTGCCCATACACCCAGAGACCATCCTATAAGAGTAATTTTTTCATAAGTTTTCATTTCCGGAAGTACAAGAGCTTCATCGGCAGAATAATTATAAAAAAGAATAAAATCAAACTCATCGTTGCATAATGGAGTGAAGACATTTTCATCTGTCCCCCAGCCACCATATAAAACAACAAGATGAGTATTCTTCTCCCTTCTTCTGATATAGGTCTTCATTATACTCTATACAGCTTATTGATGAATATGTTCAGTTGTCCCCATTTACTGAAAGCATACAAAGATAATCTAATTTTATTAAATTCATTTGGCTCTTGCTAACTTCTTCTACCAGTGATTTTTACTCTTTCCCGGCCTTCCCCTTTAATTCATAATTTGCTGTTCGATTGTTCAAAGTTCTTAGTTCAAACAAACAATTCTGTACCAAATAAGAATAAAGAATATTCGAAATCAGAATTAAGAAGTTATGTCGGATGTCCTGTGGATTTGGGGGAAAAAATAAGAGGAGGAAGGGTGGTTGTGAAAATCAGGAGCGGGCTTTATTAATGAGATAATTCCCGTGTCTACTGTCTGATAAAAGGATGGAACCATGGTTAGCTGGCGCTATTCCTAAGGTTCCTGATGTGAAAGTCAATGTCTGCAATACAATCCTGTTGATTTTCACCCCCAACCCTTGCTCATCTCCTCTTAATACCAATAGCATGAGCTTGAAAACAAATTTATATAAAAAAAACATAAAATCAAATAAAACTGTAAAAAATTATCTATATTTATAGTACCAGATCAAAATTGAGGCTTTTTGCCATGGTAGCTGAACTAGAGAAAATACTGTACGATAATGGCGGTGGATTCAGAGCTGCATATATAAACGATACTGGTGGTCTATGGCATTTTCACCCGGAGTATGAACTTGTTTTGAATCTTAAAAGTAATGGAACCAGGATAATTGGCGACAGTGTTGAATTGTTCGACAGGTACGATATGGTACTGATTGCAGGCAATATTCCTCATTGCTGGAATTACTACAGGCAAAATAATATTCTTCCCGATAATCATGGGATAATCGTTAATTTTAAGCTTGAATCAATCGGCGAAGCATTATTATCGCAACACGAACTGCATTGCCTTAAAGAACTGTTTGATGAAGCGGAACGAGGAATAGCTTTTTCTGTTGAAGATTCCAGAAAGACAGAAAAATATCTGATGCAAATGATCAATGATAAAGGCATTGATAAGATGATCGATTTTTTCAATATCATTAAAATCTTGTGTTCCGCTGAAAAAAGAGCTTTCCTCTGTTCGGAAAATTATAAGCTGACATTTGACGAAAGAGGAAATAAGAGAATGTCTGATGTTTATACATATATAAGGGAAAATTATTTTAAACCTATTCCTCTAGAGAAGATAGCAAAAATAGCAAAGATGAGTCCCATTGCCTTCAGCAGATATTTCAAGAAAAACTGTGGCGCCGGTTTTATTGAGTACCTGAATCGTGTAAGGACAAATAAAGCATGTTACCTGCTGAAGGAAACCGAATACCAGGTACACGATATAGCTTTGGAATGCGGCTTTGCCAGTATCTCAAATTTCAACAAGCAATTCCGTAAGACAGAAGGAATTTCACCGCGGGATTACAGGGCACAATTCAATTAATGTCCGGTAATTGTTAATTTCGCAATTCTATTAATCTTAAAAATTACAAATATGGCAATGACATTGCTTGAAAAAATACTTGCAGCACATTCAAAATATGAAATGGTCCACCCTGGGGAAATCGTGGATATCGAAATTGATTCCAGAGTAGCCCGTGATTTTGGAGGCGCCAATGTAGTCAGGAATCTTATTGATTTCGGACTGACAATTGAAAATCCTGATAAGACCTTATTTACATTTGATTGCAATCCTACGGGTTCTGATCAGAAATATGCCGTTAATCAACACATCTGTCGCCTTTTTGCGCGTGAACATGGAATAAAAGTATACGATATTGATGCCGGAATCGGAACACATATACTACTGGAAGAAGGGTATGTTTACCCTGGTTCCACAGCGTTATCCACTGATTCACATGCAAATATTCTGGGTGCAATTGGAGCTTTCGGACAGGGAATGGGTGATATGGATATAGCTGCGGCCTGGCACAATGGAAAAGTCTGGTTTAAAATTCCGCCTTCAGCAAAAATTAATTTTGAAGGAAAAATTCCAGAAGGTGTTAGTTCAAAAGATATAGTACTTAATCTGCTGAATATATTCGGAGCAAACTCACTTCTAGGTTATTCAATCGAAATGTATGGACCTTCTGTTGACAATCTTAATCTCGATGACAGAATCACTATTTCATCGATGGCGACTGAAATGGGAGCAATAATCATTCTGTTTCCACCAACAAAGGAAATTATCGATTATTGTTCAAAGAGGACTAAAACGAGTTTTGAACCATTATTTGCTGACGGTAATGCCGTATATGAAAAAACATTCTCAATTGATGTCTCTACCTTCAAACAAATGGTTTCGCGCCCCGGGGAACCACACGATACTGTAGATGTATCGGAAGTTCTGGGCAGAAAGATTGATTCGGCATTCGTCGGAAGCTGTACCAATGGCAGGATGAATGATATGTTAGAGGTTGCCGCAATTCTGAAAAACAGGAAGGTGGCTCCGGGAGTAGTACTAAAAATTGTACCTGCTACTGATGAAATTTGGAAACAATGTCTGAAAAAGGGTCTGATCGATATTTTTAAAATGGCTGGTGCTCTGGTTTCAAATGCCGGATGTGCAGGTTGCGCTGCCGGACAGGTTGGGCAGAATGGTCAGGGAGAAGTGACAATAAGCACAGGAAACAGAAATTTTCCGGGAAAACAGGGAAAGGGCAGTGTGTATCTTGCCTCTCCCGGAATAGTCGCAGCATCTGCTGTTGCAGGATTTATTACCACACCGGATAAGATACCGGATAAACCTTCCTTGTTTGTCAAACCGGAAAATCTGCCGGAAATAAAAAATAAAGACCCTCATCATAAAATCTCATATAAAAAAGGATCTGTTATTGAAGGAAGAATCTGGCTTATCCAAAAAGATAATATTGATACAGATATGATTTTCCATAACAGATATCTTGCTATTACAGATATCAAAGAGATGGGTCAGTATACTTTTGATAATCTGAAAGGGTTTGAAGACTTTTCTAAAAAAGCTGAACCGGGCGATATTATTATCACAGGAAAAAATTTTGGCTGCGGGAGCTCCAGGCAGCAGGCAGTAGATTGTTTTTCATCACTGGGAATTCAGGCAATCATTGCGGATTCGTTTGGCGCTATCTACGAAAGAAATGCCATAAATGCTGCACTCCCGGTTATCACCTGCAAAGATTTGACTGGCCTTGATCTGAAAAATGGCGATCGTATAAAGGTGAATTTAATGACAGGAAAAGTTGAGAATCTGCAAAATAAAAAGATCGTAACGGCAGAACCCTTCTCAGATGTGCAGTTTGAAGTTTTCCAGAAAGGTGGTCTGCTTGGTAAATAACACTCTAATATTTTTTACCATTATACCGTTGTACCGTCGTACCTTTGTACCATTATACCGTTGTACCGTTCAATTAGATAGTTATGGATCCAAAAACATTTGCTGAAAAGATATTCAAAGCTCCCGCTGGTGCTATTGTATTTGCCCGACCTGATATTATTCTTACTCATGACAATACTTCGAGCATTTATAAGACATTTCAGAAAATGGGAGGGAAGAATGTTGCAAACCCTGACCAGATGCTTGTTGTACTTGACCATAATGCTCCTCCTGCGGATGCAAAACTGGCAACGCAATATCAGGAAATCAGAGATATTGTAGCTCAACAGGGAATAAACAAATTCTATGATGCAGGAAAAGGTATCTGCCATCAGATAATGTCGTATCATGCGCGGCCCGGAATGCTGATTGTCGGCAGTGACAGCCATACATCAACAGCCGGCGCTTTCAACTCCCTGGCAGCCGGTATAGACAGGACCGAATCAGCAGGCATATGGAAAAGAGGAGAGACCTGGTTCCGGGTACCTGAATCAATTAAAATTTCACTTTCAGGCAGGTTAAGAGAAAATGTCTCGGCGAAGGATCTTTCTTTGTGGATTATAGGAATGATCGGATCTGATGGAGCAAACTATATGTCAATTGAGTACCATGGAGATGGAGTTAAAACTCTCAACATCTCCGATCGTATGACGATAGCCAACCTTGCATCAGAGATGGGCGCTAAAAATGCTGTCTTTCCTGCTGATGAAGTTCTCGATAATTTTTATGGTATCAGCACAAATGGAATATGGGCTGATAATGGGGCTAAGTATTTCAGTGAAATTAATGTAAACCTTAATGAAGTATTCCCGGTCGTAGCAGCCCCTCATAACGTGGATAATATAAAATCAGTTTCTGAAGTTGCGGGCACTGTCGTGCATGAAGGACTAATAGGCACCTGTACGAATGGAAGGATAGAGGATATGAGGATAGCTGCCGGTATTCTGAAGGGGGAAAATGTTAAGGAAGGTTTCCAACTTCATATTATTCCAGCCTCACGAAAGATATTCCTGCAGGCAATTGAAGAAGGGATAATTTCAACATTTATTGAAGCCGGAGCAAACGTACTTACTCCTTCATGTGGTCCATGCCTTGGTACCGGTCAGGGAATACCGGCAAACGGACATAATGTAATTTCTACAGCTAACCGCAACTTCCCGGGCAGAATGGGAAATAAGGAGGCTCGGATATATCTTGCTTCACCTGCAACTGTAGCTCATTCATCACTGACCGGAGTGATTACCGATCCAAGGAAAGTACCCGGCAAAGAAAAATTTCCATATAAAATATCCCAGAGCAAAACCTTTGAGATACCTCAGGGAGAAAACCGGAGAATTGGTACTGTGTGGAATTATGCGGATGTTGATAACCTGAACACTGATCAAATGTTCGCAGGAAAACATACCTATAATATACTAAGTACTGACCCGGCAGCTATTGCACCTCTTCTATTTGCGGATTTTGACCCGTCATTCAGCAAAAATGTAAAAAAGGATGATATAATTATAGCTGGAGATAATTTTGGCTGCGGCAGTTCACGGGAACATCCTTCAGTCGGACTTTCTTTTGTCGGGTTAAAAGCTGTGCTGGTCAAGTCGGTTAACAGAATATTTTACCGTTCTTCCATTAACCAGGGTTTGCTGCTTATTGTTCACAGGGAAGCAGTTGACTCTTATAATCCAGGTAATCAAGTGGATATTAATTTTGAAAGAGGGGAGATATTAATTGGATCAACATCATTCTCTTTTGAACCGCTGCCTGAAAAACTGAAACAGATAATTGACAGGAAAGGGCTTGTTAACTACATGAAAACAATGTAAAGGCACAACGGCTCATAGGCAGCTAAAACTATAGCGTATCAGCGACTTTTCGTGAAAAAGTACGATCAGTAAGAAATACAGTTGCAAAAACTGAAAAAAAATGTATTTTTGCAGCCTGTAAAAGGTTCCGTAGCTCATCCCGATAGCTATCGGGAGGATAGAGCATCCCGACCTTGGTCGGGAGGGTCGGGCGTTCGAAACCGCGATTATATATGTTTTTTGAATTTTGGAATATTGGTTCCGTAGCTCAGTTGGATAGAGCAACAGCCTTCTAAGCTGTGGGTCGAGCGTTCGAGTCGCTCCGGAATCACAAAAAAAATCCATCCATCCTGATTTAAATATATTTTGGATGGATGGATGATTAAAAAAATGAAGCTTAAAACCTTTCTGTCAGCTATTATTTCTTTGGAGGCGGAGGAGGAGGAAGCTTCTTAATAAATACTCCATTTTTGTCATAAATAAGTTTCTCCGTAACGGTACCCTTTACAATAACCACTTCATAGGTAACAATGTCTTTTTCCGTTAAGCTAAATGCTTCTTTAACAGTAAAACCAACATAATCTTTAGCAATGTTGTCTGTTATAGTTTTTTGAAGATCACCTACCATGACGACAGCACGGAGGGGTTTTTCTTTAACGACGGGGGTTTTGGTGGCCTGTGCATTGACTACCAGAACTGCCATAATTAATACAAGAGCGATTAATACTTTTTTCATAATTAATAAAATATTTGGTTAAAAAACTTAAAAGCCTTCAAGGTTTTTTGTTGAAAATTAATTAAAACGATACAAAATTAATTCTATAAACTCCTGAAAGCGTTACATAATCTTAGAAATAAGTTACACAATTTACATATTCTATAATGTGGCTACTGAGCTTTTATGGTGTCATCATGCAATAGTCTTTCGCATCTCGTCCAGTTCAAGCTTTTGAGCAATAGTAAATTCCTTACCGCATTGGGTACAAACATAATTTATGAGAAACGCGCCGGAATAGTATTCCTTTTCCAGCCGGGTATGATCACATTGTTTTTTGCCCCACGAATCTTTCAGTTTTTGTGCAGTATAGTATTCCATGACCATTAAATTAAATTAAATTAAATTGAAATAAATTATAAAATCTATAATCTCTTAAATGGAACAAACCTGACAAAGGAAAGTCGTTTCTTTTCAATTCTTCCATTTTTTTTGACAAGTAACATCAATTCCTGTATTCCGCCAGGCCCGCCGACAGGGATTACCAGTCGTCCGTTTTCCGCAAGCTGATCGATGAGAGGTTTGGGAATCTCATTTGCCGCAGCCGTAACAAGAATAATATCAAATGGAGAATGTTCAGCCCATCCGTTATAACCATCTCCTGACTTTACTATTATGTTTTTATATCCAAGTTTCTTTAACCGTGCTGCTGATTCATTCGCTAATTCAGGGACAATTTCTATTGTGTATACCGTATCAACTATCTCTGCGAGAATCGCAGCCTGATATCCCGAACCTGTCCCAATCTCTAAAGTTTTCTTTTTACTATTAGGCCTGGCAACCTCCGTCATATATGCTACGATATACGGTTGAGAGATAGTCTGTCCGTATCCAATTGACAGGGGATAATCATTATAAGCTTCATTTATGTATTGTTCCGGAACAAAAAGGTGACGCGGTACCTTTCTCATTGCCCTCAGTGTTTCACTATTAGTAATTCCTCTGCCAGCGATCTGAGACCTCACCATTTCGTTCCTTTCAGCAACGTATTTATCAGTCTGAGGAAATGAATATTTCCACATTATGGAGAATATTATTATCATTATTAACCTCACAACGCACTTATTTCCTGCAAGATAATAAATTAAGAAGTTATTTCAAAAAGTTAAGCCTTATATATTTATTGGAATGATATCACAATATAATGGTATTATGGAGGTATGAAGCCTCAGGCAACTTTTTTGTTAAGTATTTTTGTACCGTTACACCGTTGTGCCGTTATGCCATTGTGCCTTTAGCTGAATCCTACAAGTGAAAGAAATCCATTACCCAAAAATTTAATTGCAGGCAGAATTGGAAAGAAATTTATTTTCGTAACAAAGCTTGCTATTATCAGCCCGAATAAAAGGAAAGAGCCATATTTATACAAGCCATCATAGAGTGCCGGAAATCTTTTGAATTGAGATAATAACAGGTGAGAACCATCAAGAGGAGGCAATGGGATAAGATTAAAAATAAACAGTGCCCAGTTTATATAAATAGCTGAACGGAATACTTCAAATACTACCCGCATTACCGGTGTGGGGTAAGCAGGTAAAGCTGATGACAACAGGGAGAATGCAATGGAAAGTATCATTGCAATTACCGCATTCGATAATGGACCGGCCAGAGCTATTTTTATAACATCTGTTTTAGGATTTTTTAAATTCTGCTCGTTAAATTGCACAGGTTTCGCCCATCCGAACCCTGCAACTATTAACATTATAAAGCCAAGAGGATCAATGTGTTTTAATGGATTAAGAGAAATCCGGCCCTGTTCTTTTGCAGTAGAATCTCCACACATATGAGCAACCAATGCATGACTGTATTCGTGCACGGTCAATCCCAGAATTATCCCTGGCAGAAAAATTAAGACCTGGGTTAAATCAAAGTTTCCCATCCTGTCTTTTACTTACCGGCTGATAAAAATCTGACTGAGTCAGATTGCACTTTTTAATTACCTCAATAGCGTAGGCTGCACCGGTAAAATTCGCATCTACATTATTAGTTCCGACAGTGAATTTAACACCTGCTTTCTTAGCTTTTTCAATAAATTTAACAGAAGGAATTCTGTACCTGTTATTTATCTCAACTGCAATATTATGTTCCCTGGCTGCATTAATCACCTTGTTCATCCTTTCATCTGTCCAGAATGAATCATATCTGTCTGCCATCCTGGCAGGCAAAAAGGTTGGGTTCACATAGATATTAATTGGCTCAGTACTTAATATTTTGACAATCGTGTTAACAAGGTAATCCATAAATTCTTCCTCATTATCGATCCATGTCTCTTCTTTAATCCAAATCCTGTTCCTTCTTCCTTTTGAATCGGTAAAGGTCATTCCATCAGTGAAAACATAATCGAACTTAGCCATAGATTCTTTTGAAAAATTCTTCAGCCATTCCCTGCCTTCAGCTTGCATGCCTAAAAAGAACTGAGGATAGTTTTTAAAGGAAGTTATCACTGAATCAATCTGACTGTCATTGTGAACAGGGAATCCGATACCACAATTAGTAACAATTCCGTATCTGATATTTTCATTTTTTGATTTTAAAACAGCATCTTCAATCCCAAAACCACCCTTTAAATGAATATGCAGATCTGTTATGGGAAAACTGCTGTTGGTCTGACAATTGCATAATGAAAACGATAAAAAGGCCATGATTAATCCAGCGATTCTTTTCATATTGAAATTTTTATAAAGTATTTTTGATTATTTATCAGAGAAATTAAGAACCTCTCTGTAAAGCGGGTGTAAAGCTACCAAAAAGACAGCCAGCAACAAAAGTCTGAGCTTTTAATTTTTGCCGGTTATTGCTTTTAAAAGATTGAAAAAACCTGCTTTTCTTTTTGAGTTAATTCCCCAGTCAACAGGAACACTCTGATAACCATCTGTATATGACTCATCCTTCATGCGATAATCAAAATATCCCCAGGATGTATAGATTTTAATAGCCGAAGTAAAATTATTTTGTTCGCTTTCAAAATTAAAATGATCATCTTCATTAAACAGGATTGGTTTTGGCGTATAACCCTCAACTTTCCTTGTCTTCTCAACCATTGCAGTGATATTTTCCGGATCTGTAACGCCATTCCCATGAATTAAAACAAAATCCGATGACTTTACTACATTTGGCAGTGGGATAAAACCTCCTCCATAACTTGTTCCTGCATAAAACCTGAATCCGTTCTTTTGCTTCTGTTTTACCATATCTATCAGTTCATGTACCCTTTGCGGTTTAAGTATTTCGTGGTCATATTTATCAACATTGCATTCATTGTTAATTTCAATCAGAATGTTTTTGTACTTCTTTTCGAAAAGCCATTCAATCATATTATTTACAGCATTCACCACAGCCTTTTCATCCCTGAGGTGTTCATCCTGTCCAAAATAGAATAGTCCAAGTATTGGCACCATTTCCAGCTCATCAGCCTTGTTAAGGATTTTCTCAAGCCTGGCAAGGTAATCCGGCCTTAATGATCCATCCTCGTAATAACCTGAGTTAATCCATGGCTGAGCAGCTGAATAACCCTGAGGGCTACCGCCCTGCATATTTATTGTGAATGAAAGGAGACCATAAGAATACCACTTTTCCATATTCCGTATAAATTCTTCCGTATTCCGGTTGGGATCCCATTTTTTTGTATCCGGATATATCCAGTAACCGGCCGTTTCAGGATTAAGATCATCAAAAATCCCCTGGACCATTCTCGAGTTCAAAAGAAGACCTTCAATCTTAAATCCTTTCCAGTACCTTTTTTCATATGTAGGCTTTCCATTAATAAAGAATTGATCATCTTTAATGCTTACGGTAGTATGAATTTTTTTTTGTGCATATATACCAGGATTTAAAAGCAGAAGAAAGACAATAAAAACTGAGATTTTACTTTTCATATTAGGTAGTCTGATTATGGGTAATATTTATATGTATATGGAAATAATTGTTTTTAGCATTCCAATGCTTTTTGTATTCTTTCATGGTGACAGATTAATACATTCTTCTTGTTATTATGCCAATTGTGTAATCCATTCCCCTGACAAAACCAATAATCTGAACAACTCTCACATTTTCCTTTTTTTGTCCAGCTCCTATCTCTGAAAGGTTGGAATCTGCTTTCCCATAATTCATAAAAATTGTCCTTGTATATGTTTCCCTGTGAAAAAGCTCTGTCAATATTAGGGCAAGCAGATATTGAACCATCTATGAGTATAGATCCAATATTAATCCCGGCTCTGCAAAAAAAGAAACTATCTCTGACTTTTAATTCATAAGGACCAACATATCCTTCACAACTGAATTTTAAATCAATTGAATTCTGTTTCCTTTTAAGACTTATAAAGTCCAATAATTCTTTAAATTGAAAATCAGTAAGTAACAATTCCGGAATATTTTTTGCCCGGCCTATAGGAACTATTGTAAACAATCGCCATGCCTTGACTCCTTTTCCAATTAAATAGTTATATATAGAGGATAGTTCATGTATATTCCTACTATTCACACAGGTAACTACATCAAAATTCAATCTGGATGAACTTGCTGCTAAACTAATTGCAGTATCAACTTTTGAAAAGCTACGATTTGTATTACGCAACCAGTTGTGAGTCTCTTCCAGTCCATCAAGACTTAATGTCAGAGCGCCTAATCCTGCATTGAGTAATGAAATATGTTTTTGCTGGTCGTACAAATATCCATTTGAAACCAGGCTCCATCGTGCCCCGTGTTTTCTGATTTCTCTGCCACATAATTCAATATCCTTACGTATAAGTGGCTCCCCGCCTGTTATTACGACAGTGAAATTGTCAGATTTAGATTTTATTGTATCGAGTGCTGATAAGAAGTCAGCTAAAGGCATATCTTCTGTTGAGTTATCTTTGGAACAATCACTACCACAATGCAAACAACTCAGATTGCACCGTAATGTACATTCCCAAAACAAATAATTCAATTCATGAATTTTTGTTTCAAATTTTTTAAATCTCTGAAAGGATTTCTTTCTTAGTCCCAGGAACATCTATTTCTCTTCCAATACAATATCTAAATAAACTGTTTTATTAATATTAGTAAGAAGGGTGTCTTTTCCTACGAAAATACCATTTTGATTTGAGTCGATATCTTCAAATATTATTTTGTAACTATCTGCAGTTTCAGTATAGAACGAAAACTTACCTTCTTCATTTGTATATTCAAATTGCATCTTGTCGGAAACTGAAACTTTTATTCCCTTTACTGGTTTATCTGTTTTTTCGGATTTTACTTGTCCTTCAATAAAAATATCAAGTCCAAAATCATG
>Ga0209539_1000124_pt1 | contig 46084 bp, 46 predicted proteins | sample BarGraNGADG00312_2_FD_184499 | JGI IMG/M metagenome (GOLD analysis project Ga0209539, IMG submission 184499) | Arctic peat soil microbial communities from Barrow, Alaska - Barrow Graham LP Ref core NGADG0011-312 (SPAdes) (version 2) | ecosystem: Environmental > Terrestrial > Soil > Wetlands >...
CCGCGAGGGTCGACCTCGACGCGATGGAGGAGACGTACGAAGAGGAAGCCCAGGGCTATCTGCTGAAGCCCCTCTCGACCGGGGACCTCTTACAGAAGATCGAAGAAGTGCTGGGCATCGCGCCATCGGGCCTCTGATGCTCGCAACGCCGGCTCATTTGACTTCCACAACCCGGTAGGTTGGGTGTAGTACCGGAATAACCTCGATATCGGTTGACAAAAGAACTGGTATTGCTGGATTACTCAACCTAAACTGGATGCCATGAGGCGTTACTCAAATTGAGCCGAGTTCGGTCCACGAAACACCTGCGCATGGAACGCGGCCGGCCGGGGCGTAACCGTCCCCCGTTCGTGCGGCTGTTGACCGTGATGGTGAACTTTACACCGGCAAGCGGAATCAGCATACCGCGCAATCGGCTCGATGCGCAGACGTGACGATCATCGCAAGAGGGGAGCCGCGATGAGTGTAATGAGAAATCCCGAGCACCTTGACGGAGATGCCGGTGGGAGTGGTGAACCGTGGGCTCACGATGGGTCCACTTCCCGGCAACAGCGTGCGGACGAGGACCTTCCGAGAGTGCGGGGCAGGACCCGGAGTCACGTGGACGTCGAAGAGGCGCAACGGGAAAGCGAAGAGCATTTTAACCATCTTGTAGAGACCGCGACGGACGCTGTCATATTGCTCGATGAGCACGCCTGCGTGCTTTCCTGGAACATGGCCGCGGCGAAGCTTTTCGGGTACGCGGAGGAAGATGCCCTCGGGAAGCAATTACATTCGCTGTTTGGCGCGGGAGGCGACTGCGCATTCGTCGAGGAAATCCTAGGCGCGTATCGGGGGCCGGCAAAGTGCAAGAGAATCGAGCTCGTCTCGCCCAGGAAGGACGGCAGCCAGGCGTCCGTAGAGGTGTCTATCTCGCGGTTCCGGCTGGGGGACATCGAGCGCCTGGTCGTCTTCGCCAGGGATCTGATCGAGCGAAAAGCGGTAGAGCAGGAGATTATCGATTCAAAAGCGCGCCTGGAGTTTATACTCAAATCTTGTCGCGCCGCGGTATATACTGCCAAGCCATTTGGACCCTATCAATCAACCTACAAGAGCGCAAGCATCAAAGATATCACGGGGTACGAGCCCAGGGACTTCACGGGGACCCCCGATTTCTGGCTGAGCCACATACACCCGGAAGACGCAGACTATGCTTTCGACGAAGTCGAAAGGATTTTTGAGAAAGGGCAGCACGAGTACGAGTACCGGTTCCTTCACAGGGACGGGACCTACCGTTGGATTCGCGACGAGATGAGACTGGTTCGAGAACTGGACGGAAATCCGAAGGAGATCGTCGGCTCGTTGAGCGACGTTACCGAACTCAGGAACGCCCGCGAGCAGATCGAAGCTTCTCGGGAGCAGTTGCGCCTCCTGGCCGCGCGAATCGAGTCAGTGCGAGAGCAAGAGCGCAAGAAGATTGCGCGTGAGATACACGACGAGTTCGGGCAGGCGCTCACTGGGCTCAAGCTGGACCTCAGGTGGCTCGAAAAGCATCTTCCCTTAGAAGAAAGAGAGGTCAAGAACCGAGTATCTTCGATGCTGGAAGTAATCGATAGCAACATAGAGCTTGTTCGCACGATGTCATCGAGGTTGAGGCCGTGGGTTCTGGACGACCTGGGCCTGGCCGCCGCCGTGGAGTGGCACTTGGATGTCTTCAGAAAGATGACCGGCATAGAGTGTATTTTGAGCTCCACGCTCCAGGAAGTAAAATACGACGACGAGACAACCACCGCGCTGTTCCGAATACTTCAGGAGGCGTTGACCAATGTGGCCCGACATTCCGACGCTACCAGGGTCGAGGTCGAGACAGGAGAATCTGAAGGCAACCTGTTGCTGGAGGTGCGGGACAACGGCAGGGGCATAAAGAGGATGGAACTCAAGGACGCTGGCTCGCTCGGTATCCTCAGCATGCGGGAGCGGGCCTTGAACCTTGGTGGCGAGGTGGTCATCGAAGGCGTCCGGGGAGCGGGCACCACCGTCAGAGTCAAAGTACCCATTATGGCCGAGGAGCCGGCTTGAGGACGGCCGCAGCCAAGAAAAACCCTCTTTGAGGAACTAGGTGATTATTCAATGATCAGGGTCCTGATCGCCGACGATCACGCTGTGGTAAGACGAGGACTCGCGCAGATAATCAATGACGAGAGCGACATGGTCCTTGCGGCCGAGGCAAGCGACGCGGCCGAGGCGGAGAGGCTGGCAGCCAGCGAGGAAATCGACGTTGCCGTTATCGACATAACGATGCCCGGCACGAGCGGGGTGGAACTCATCAAGGAGCTGAGGGGCAGGTGGTCGACGCTGCCCGTTTTGGTGCTCAGCATTCACCCGGAGGAGCAGTATGCGGTGAGGTGTCTCAGGGCGGGAGCCTCGGGATACCTGACGAAAGACGCGGCACCCGACAAATTGGTCGAGGCGATAAGAACCGTGACTGGTGGTCACAAGTTCATAACCCCCGGCGTGGCCGAGAGGCTCGCACGGGTAGTGGAATCTGCAGCCGGTGACGAGCCGCACCAGCGGCTCTCCGACCGCGAGTTCGAGGTTGCGCGCCTCATCGCCTCGGGGATGTCGGGCAGGGAGATGGCAGAGACACTCAACTTGAGTGTTAAGACCGTCAGCACGTATCGCTCGAGGATCCTCGAGAAGATGGGCATGCACACTAACACCGAGATAACGCGTTACATGATTGAAAGAGACCTTCTATGACTCCCGCCGGGGCAGGCTGTAGGATGAATCCTACAAGTTAACTTCCTCTATTCCTACAAGAAAAGAAGCACGGCGCTGATACCATCGCGAATGCAGCGATGAATACAATCTAGGTAGATACCTTTATCGACCTATTGACTATCCCATCCAACCGGGTGCCCGTCTTCGCAGCTGGAGGTGCTTTCAATGAATGAGATCAAGGCAATCATCTATGGCCTCGGCCAGATGGGACGGATTCTCGCCAGGCTCAGTGTCGAGAAGGGTGTCATCCCGGTTGGAGCGATAGACATGAACCCCGCCGCGGCAGGCAAGGACCTCGGGGAGTTAGCGGGTTTCGGCTATCCTCTTAACGTCAAGGTCAGCGATAACGCTGACGAGGTCCTATTCCAGAATGAAGCAGATATCGCATTGATTGCCGTTTTCGCGGAGCTGGACCGTTCTTTTCCGCTGTTTGAGCGGTGCATCGAGAACGGCGTCAACGTGATAACCACGTGTGACGAATCCCTTTTTCCCTGGACTACCAGCCCGGAGACAACAGCGAGACTTGACAAGTTGGCCAAGCAGCACGGGGTTACCATAGTGGGCGCCGGGTTCCAGGATACTTTTCTTGCCAACCAGGTAATCCTTTTCTCGGGCGCCAGCCACACTATCGAGATCATCAACGGATACCAGAGCTATAACATCGACGACTACGGGCCGGTGGTAGCGGAATGGCACAACCTCGGCGAGACCCTGGACGAGTTTCGCAAGAGGGAGCAGGAAGAGGGAACGGATCTGAGCTATTTCATCATGAGCCTCGAGACCATAGCGGCCGGTCTGGGGCTTACTATCAAGAACATTAGCCAACGGACCGAGCCCGTGACCAGTGAGACGGAACTCTACTGCAAGAGCCTCGACAAGAAGATTCCCGCCGGGCGCACGATAGGGCGCACCCAGATAACCGACATCGACACCTGGCAGGGCATCAAACTCCACGGTGAAGAGGTCTCGAAGGTGTACATGGAGGGCGAGACTGACGAGGTCATATGGAGCATAAAGGGAGAACCGGACACTTTCTTGCGAAACGACCGGGTGGCAACCAGGTTCCAGACCTGCACCCAGATGGTCAACCGCATTCCGGATGTGATCAACAGCGAGCCCGGATACGTGACCGTCAATGAACTCCCCATGCTGAGGTACCGAGCATATCCGCTGCATTTTTACGTCAACGAGAGAGGGCGGAACCCGTGAGAGGCTATCGCTTGTTTTCGTCCGTGAGTCCCGTATTGGGAGGCTGAAAATGTCGTCCCTTTTCGACGAGCGTGTCCCTGACGGCAGGAGCGTTCTCAAGGAGGGAATCAATATCGGTCGGGAAGTATCGGCCGGAAGTTCTCGCTTCTGCGAGGAGCGGGGCGTGCGATCGGAGAGCGAGTGGAAGCGCTTGCAGGCGGAGAAGGGCAACATCCAGTGGAACGTGGAGATGGGCCTCAGCACAGCGGCGGAGCAGGCCGAGGCCCTCGAATACTTGTGGGAGTGGGGGAAGCAATCCGGTATCGTGATCGACCGGTGCCTGTCCATAAGCAACATGATCAACGGGTTACCGCTCGAGTTGAGAGAGAAAGCCCCACGCGGAACGAGCTTCGAGCTGGTGGACCCGGAGGACTGGGCTATCATTTCCCAGGCAGCCCCGATAGCGATGTTCTTCGGGGATCATCACGTCGGCTCGCCCAATTCCGTCTTTAACACCTTGAGCGCGATAAAGGCCGGCACCAATACAGTCGGAGCACTTTCCCAGTACACATGGACATACCCGTACTGCGATGACGAGGTGGCGCAAGTCGTCGAAACGGTGAAAGCCCTCGGCATCCTCGCCGCAAAGAGGGACGACGGCATCATGCACGAGTCCTCCATCGGTGACGGAATATCGGGCCAATTCCTGGACCGCGCCTCGGAGATCGGCTACATGCTGTTCGAGCAGTACGTGGTTGAGGAGCTGTGCGGAGCCGACTATTGCGCCGGTCTTGGATACCTCATGAGCGACATACCGTCCAAGTTGGCTACCTGGCTCGCCCTGCATGACTGCTTGAAGGCGTGTCACACGGGCAAAGAACACAACTACGTTTCTTTCATCCAGGGCAACACCCTCGAGCCGACCGAGGACATCAACACCAATTATGCCCTTACTGTGGCGGAATTCATTCCGTTCGCCGTTCTGGAGCGAACAAATAAGACCGGTGTGGCCTACATGGCCGACCCGGCAGCCGAGTGCATGAGGGTCCCGACCCTCGAGGAGATAGTCGAAGTATTCTCGGTCTGCAACGTGTCCTTGAAGAAATCTCGAGAGTTCGAGCATGCGAAGATGTTCGACTTTTCAGAGGTTGAGAGGCTGCGTAAGACCCTTGCGGACGCTGGCCTGAGATTCTTCAACAACATCGTCAGGGGCCTGATGGATCTCGGCGTCGAAACGGAGGACCCGGTCCAGGTGCTGCTTGCCGTAAGGCGGCTGGGGGCAAGCAGGCTTGAGTCCGATTACCACCCCGGCGAACGAGACGCGAGCCTCCCCAGGGGTATCGTCCCGTTCGTGCCCGTGGATCTTCTGAAAAAGCCCATGAAGGAGAAAGACGATATTCTGGAGGCCATCCGCTCTGAGCACCCGGGGACATCTCTGGGCGGGGTGAAAGTCGTTGTGGGCTCGGGAGACAGCCACGAGTACGGCACGTTCGTCGTATCCGGCGTACTCAACGCCCTGGGAGCCGAAGTCGTGGACGGTGGGATAGAGCTGACACCCGAGAGGGCACTCGGGCTTCTCGCCGACGAGAGGACGCCCTACCTCGCAGTGAGCATACATAACGGGCAGGGGCTCGATTGGGGTTCCCGCCTGGTGTCCCTGGCCATGGGCCACGAGCAGGATATCAAGTTCTTCATGGGGGGCAGGCTCAACGCTATTCTCGAAGGTGAGACCGAGCCTGTTGACATCACCGATATTTTGAAAGCCAAAGGCATTATCCCCTGTCAGGATGTTGTCGAATTGACAAGGGAGTTGGAGGCCTCCGCAAGGGATTGAACAGGAGTCATGGGCGGGTACCTTGCGTGGACGTGCCCGATAGATGAGAGAAGGGAAAGATGGGACGAGTGGTCGTTCTCGGTGGTGGCGGTTACGAGGGCTCAACCGTCGCCCGCAAGCTCGCGCAACAGCCGGATGTCGAGCAGGTTATTCTTGCCGACAATAACCAGAGGAGAGCCGACGAGGCCGCAGCCGGCATGGGTGAAAAGGCCGTGGGGACTTTCGTCGACCTCGATGATCGAACCGGGCTCGTGGAAGTCATGCGAGAAGCCGATCTGGTCGTGAATATGATCGGGCCTTTTTTCATGCACGGAACGAAGGCTCTCAGTGCGGCTATCGAGGCGCGGCGGGACTACGTCGATATCGCGGATGACTGGGACGTCACTCGGGACCTGCTCGCCCTTGACGAAGATGCAAGAAGCGCCGGAGTAACCGCCCTGATAAACATGGGTTCGAGCCCGGGACTTCTCAACGTCTTCGCGAAGCACGCGGCAGGTCGTTTGGACCAGGTTGAAGAGATCCGGGTCGCGTGGTGCTCACACTATCTGGGTGGAAAGGGCGGCCCTTCCGCCGGGATTCATGCATTTCACATGATGGAAGGGAGGGTACCTCAGTACCTTGACGGCAACTGGGTTTATGTAGCCCCTGGCGAGGGCAGGGAAATCGTTGAGTTCGCAGCCGGTCCCGTAGAATGTTTCTACGTTGGCCATGCCGAGCCCCTCACACTCCCTCTCTACATAAAGGGCGTGAGGACGGTTGTGAACAAAGGAGCGGTGCTGCCCTCCTGGGTTTCGGATGACATGTTCAAGATGATCGAGTTCGGGTTGGGAGGCAGAGAGCCGATGAAGATCCGGGGTGACAACTATGTTGTACCGCTGGAGGTAGCGCTCAGGCTCCAGGCCCAGTACCTCGAGACAAGAGACCTGGGGAAACCCCAGGGCGGGTTCCAGACAAAGGTCGTCGGGTTGCGAGATGGAAAGCGGACAAGCCTCATCTATGACCTCCCCGCGGAGGTCTCATCAGAGGAAATGGGAGAAGTGACAGCCTGCCCCGCTGCCACCGGGGCGCTGATGGTGCTGAGAGGCGAACACGCGGGAAAAGGTGTATGGGCCCCGGAGGTCCTGGATGCGACGCGTTTCTTGAGCCTGGTCGCGGAGTTCGGGATCGAATGGACAATGACCGAATCGGTGTTGGATGAAGAATAGCTGGACGAACAAAAACAACCGCTGCTGGGAGAGGCCGGCCGTTGTTGCGTCGGCCCGGCGTCTGCCCTTGCTGGCGTGTACAAGACATATATGCGCAGACCCTTGGAATCTGCCTCCCGGGTTTACACTTTCTTTTCGGAGGGCGGCTGTCGATGACGGAGGGAGGTGTCTTCAGCATTTGTCTGACGGTTTAATCCGGCGGGCTGCGCTTTTGAGTTGACCAGTACAGGTAGTTGATCTCGAAAGGAGGAGATCCACGTGCTCAAGAAGAGAGTTCTTCTGGTTGGCCTCACCGTGACGGTTCTGATTGTCGCATTAGGTCTGGCCGGGTGTGGCGGTGGCGGTGGCAAAGCCCAGACGAAGACCCTCGTTTACGCCAACGAGGCACCGTTCTCTGGTCCGTACGCGGCATGGGGGCTGATGGCCCAGCCTTCGTGTGAGATTGCTGCGGAGGATGTAAATGCCGCCGGAGGCATCAAGATTGGCAACACCACCTACATGCTCAAGATCCAGAAATACGACAACACGATGGACCCGACGGTAGCGGCCACCGTCACCCGTAAAGCTATCTTTGATGATGGGGTTAAATACCTTAGCATGATAAGCACCGACGAGACCGGGTCCGTAAACGAGTTGTGCAACGGACAGAAGGTCGCGCTGTTCGCCATGGCCCCCGCGCGTAAGCTGATCGGGCCGAAGCACCCCTATACCTTCCAGACGTACTACGAGATAGGTGAAGCTGAAGAGGTAATGTTGCACTATCTCGAAAAGAGCTATCCGAACGTCAAGCGTATAGCCGTCATAGCCCCTGATGATACTAGAGGACACATCGCGGGGGAGGACTTCAAGAAGATGGCACCGGTAGAGGGGCCCTTCACCGTCGTGGACGTCATCTATACGGGTGCCGACGACACCGACTTCATGTCCCCGCTCACCAACCTTCTCGCGAAGGGCGTTGACATGATCGACGTGTCCTGCAGCGGACCCGAGGTTCAGGGCAACGTCATCAAGCAGGCAAGAGAGCTGGGCTACAAGGGGATGTTTATGCACCCCGACACGCTCGACGTGCCGACGGTCTCAGAGATCTGCGGGATACAGAACCTCGAAGGTGATATCGCCGCTTCGCAATACGTCACGATGCCCACTGAAATCGGAAAGAAATGGGCCGACCGTTACGTAAAGAGGTACGGGAGCCTGCAGAGTTGGGCGGCAGGTTACTACGACAACATAATGCTGATGAAACTCGCCATGGAAAAGGCTCAGAGCGTGGAACCGGAGAAAATCCTCAAGGCCCTGGGTGAGGTCAGCTACGAGGGAACCATGGGCAAGTCGCAGTTCATCGGCAAGAACATCCCGAGTGTCGGCACCGATAGTGTCCTGACCATCAGGATGAACGTGATCCAGATCCAGGGCGGAAAAGAGGTCGATGTCTACGGCGGTTACGGTACTTTCTGGAAGGAGAAGAAGGAGACCGAGTAGTCAGGCGATCTTACCCGGATGGGTGATCCTCGGGCGGTCATCTACGTGATGCCTCCTGGCGCGGCCTCCAGGCCACGCAAGGCCAAGTCGAGGCAGCGGGCCTCTAAGCCGCGCCAGCGCCATCCGGTGAACGCTTTTTTCTCGCGCCAGCGCCAAAGAGAAGAAGCTTATTAGCAGAGGAGACCGACAGCGTGGTACGACAAATAATCCTTAATGGCTTTGTGCTTGGGGCAACGATTTCCCTGATGGCCATCGGCTTCACGCTTATTTTCGGAATACTGCGCGTCGTCAACTTCTGGCACGGCGAGGCGTACATGTTCGGAGCGGTGATCGTCTTCTTCATGTACCAGCAAGCCAAGGTCAACTACGTGTTGGCCGTCATCGTAGCCGTGGCCGCCGTGGCCGCGCTAGGCCTGCTTTCCGACCAGACGATCATGCGCCGTTTCCGCGGAGACCTGATGGGCGGCGCCATCGCCACCATTGCACTCTACCTTCTGTTTCAGAACGCGATGTGGTACATCCTGGGGGGCCGACCCCGAGGCGTCAGAAAGGTGCTGCCGGGTAACATCACTCTACTGAATACTCACATCTCTTGGGAGCGGCTCATGGTGGTCATCGTTTCGTTCGTGGCCATCGCCGCGCTCGGCTTGTTTATTAACAGGACCAGGGTGGGGAAGATGATGAGAGCTGTCCAGCAGGACAGCGAAGCGGCGCAGATCCAGGGGATACGAGCTAACAGGATCTACGGTTTGACATTCGCAATCGGGACCGGCCTGGCGGCGCTCGCCGGCGCGCTCATCGCCCCGATATATTCGATTACGCCGGTGATGGGCGCGGGGCCGTTGATGCTCACTTTCATTGTCGTGATAGTGGGCGGCCTCGGGAGCATTTCGGGGGCCTTCATAGCCGCATTTATCATCGGCTTCCAACAGAGCTTCACCGCGGCGTACCTGGGGCCCGATTTATCGCTGGCCGTCAGCTTCGGGCTCGCCTTACTCATTTTGCTGATCCGACCCACCGGACTGAGGGGGCAGGATTAAGATGGACAAGCGAAAGCTGCTCTTTGGGGCCCTGATCTTGATCGGTCTGTCGTTCCTGCTCATGTTCCCTTGGTTCTCGGGTAGTTACTATTCCCACATCTTGATACTGGTCTATTTGAACGTGGTTCTCGCGGTGGGCTACCGCTTGCTGTACGCGACAGGACTCGGGTCCTTCTGCCACGCGACTTTCTACGCGCTCGGCGGATATGCATCCGCGATATTGGGGCAGAAGGTCGGTCTTCCTTACGTGCTGTGTTTCGTTGCAGCCGGGATAGTGCCGGCGATATTCGCTCTGGTGATAGGGTGGCCTTCGATGCGGGTCAAAGGACCGTACTTCTTCCTGACGACTTTCGCCTTCTTCATGGTGATGGATTCCGTCTTCAGGCACTGGACTCGGCTGACCAACGGGTCACGCGGAATCATCAACATCCCCGGGATAGCACCGATTGGAACGATGAGACCGTATTACTACCTTGCGATGGCCCTGATGGCGGTGACCATCCTGGTCATGTACAGGCTGGACAGGGCGCGATTTGGCACGGAACTCCTGGCGATCGGCGACGACGAAGAACTCGCTAGCTCCGTTGGAATCAACGTGACAGCAAACAGGTTGCTCGCATTCTCCATTGGTGCGATGTTCGCGGGATTCGCTGGCAGTGTTTATGCGAGCTACATATCCTTTATCTCCCCCGCTTCTTTCAGCCTGCTCTCTACGATCTTCGTGCTCGTATGGGTTGTCATCGGGGGACCGAGGAAGCTATGGGGGCCAATCGCCGGCGCTGTGGTGATGACTCTGGTGGCCGAGCTATTGAGGATGTCCGGGACCCTTCAGGCCATACTCTACGCCATCGTGCTTCTGATCGCGATACTCGTCATTCCGCGAGGCTTCGTGGGGTTGGTGGACGACCTGCGTGCGCGCTTTGGAAAAGGAGAAGAACCCACTTTGGGGGCCGGTCTCGAGGCAGACGCCTCAGGTATGTAGAGCGTTACGCAGGTCACACTGGCGCTCCTGTCGCGATGGATATGACCGTCGGCTTGCCGGCAACGAGGGATGAGGTTTGAGATGCCAATATTGGAAACCAGTAATCTGACAAAGAGATTCGGCGGGCTCGAGGCGCTCAAGGACATCGGCCTGAGCATCGAGGAAGGAGAGATCATCGGCATCATCGGGCCCAACGGTGCCGGCAAGAGCACGTTCTTCAACGTCATAAGCGGCTTCATGAAGCCGACCACCGGAAGGGTTGTTTTCGATGGGAATGACATAACCGGCAAGAGTGCGGCCCGCATATGCGCAAGCGGGTTGGTCAGGACCTTCCAGGGGACCAAGCTTTTTATGAGCCTCCCGACCGTCGAGAACATCCAGATTGCCTGCCACGTCCCGGCGCGCACCAACCTCTTGGGTGATATATTCGGCACGCCCGGAACCCGGAGGAGGGAGCGCGACGCGCGTAAGCGGGTCTCCGATGTAGTCAAGCTGGCGGGATTGGAGAGCGTGGTTCGCGAGCTGCCCAAAAACCTGCCCCACGGCTACCAGAGATCCCTGGGGGTCGCCATCGGCCTTGCCGCGAACCCGAAGTTGCTATGCCTTGACGAGCCGGTGACTGGCATGAACGCGGAAGAGACACAACTCATGATCGCCATGATCGAGCAATTGCGTCGGGAGGGGGTGACCATCCTGCTCGTCGAGCACAGCATGAGGACGGTCATGGGTGTCTGTGACCGGGTGGTTGTCCTCAATTTCGGCAGGCAGATAGCGGCGGGCACCCCCGAGGAGATCCAGTGTAACGAGGAGGTAATCCAGGCCTACCTGGGGAGTTCAGATGAAGTCTTTACTTGAGCTCAAGGGTATCACCGTCCATTACGGCAAAGCGCTGGCCCTGGACGATATCTCGATAAACGTGGGCGAAGGCGAGATCGTAACTATTATCGGTTCCAACGGCGCCGGAAAGTCGACGACGCTCAAAGCGATTGCCGGGCTGGTGCACCTCACCACCGGAGAGATCTTTTTTGAAGGGAATCAAATCGACAGGGAGCCCCCCGAGATGATGGTGAAGTCGGGCATCAGCTATTGCATGGAAGGGAGAAGGCTCTTCCCCAACATGTCCGTGCTCGAAAACCTCGAGATGGGGGCGATCACACGCAAGGATAGAGACGGGATAAAGGCTGACCTTAAGAGCATGTTCGAGCGCTTCCCCATCCTCGAGGAGAGGCGCAGCCAGAAGGCAGGTACCCTGAGTGGGGGGCAGCAACAGATGCTCACGATCGGGCGGGCTCTCATGTCCAAGCCCAGACTGCTGCTGATGGATGAGCCTTCGCTGGGCCTCGCACCGATGGTGGTGGCCGACGTCGCCCGAATTGTCAAGGAACTCAACAAGACGGGGCTCAGCGTGCTGCTTGTCGAGCAGAACGCTCAGATGGCTCTCGCGCTCGCAAGCAGGGGGTACGTGCTCGAAGTTGGGAGTGTGATAGCAGAGGGTGACGCTGAGCCGTTGCGAGATAACGCTTACGTGAGGCGCGCCTATCTCGGGGTCTGCGAATAGCCTTCACCTGTCGCTGGCAGCCTCGCCTGCGGTCTTGCATCGGATGTTCATCCGGAAGGAGGTAACGATGTCCGAATTGGTTCCCGACGGTCTTCCAAGGGGGAGCGACATTGTAAAAGAGGGCATGGATGTTGGCAAGACCTTCGAAGTTGGGAAGTCGGCCTTCATGCGTTTCAGGAAAGTCCGTCGCGAGAGCGACTGGAAGCGCATTCAAGCCCGCAAAGGGCACATACAATGGAACCCCATCGTGGGCCTCGCGACCCTGGACGAACAGGTGGAAGCCGTCAAGAAACTCTGGGAGTGGGGTCTGGAAAGGGGCATAGAGATAGACCGCTGCCTGCATATCAGCAACATGCTGAACGGCCTGCCGCCCGAGCTTCGTGAGAAAGCCCCCAAGCCTACCAGCTTCCTGCTGGAGAGCCCCGAGGACTTCATAAGGATTGCGGAGGCTGCGCCTATACAGCCCGTCTTCGACGACCACATGGTCGGAAACCCGAACTCTGTCAACAATGCGGTCAACTGCCTCAAGGCGGGCTGCAACGACGTGGGTACCCTGTGCCAGTACGTGTGGGACTATCCCTACTACCACGACGACGTCGGCCAGGTGGTCGAGACCGTGAAAGCCCTCGGCGTGCTTGCCGCCAAGCGCAAAGACGGTGCATTCATCCTGACATATGTGGGCGATGGCATACCCGGACAGCTCATCGATCATGTGTCCGAGGTCGGCTACGTGAGGCTGGAGAAGTACATCGCAGACGAACTCTGCGGTACGGCCTATGCCGCGTCCCTGGGTGGCGTCCATAGCTATATACCCGCGAAGCTCGCCACCTGGCTGGCGCTGGGCGACATCCTGGAGGAAGAGGACTTCAGCGTCCTCACGTTCTACCAGGGCAACACCCTCGAGCCCACTGAGGATCTGGAGGCCAACTACGGCCTCGTCGTCTCGGATTTCCTTCCCTTCGCGCTGCTCGAGCGGAGGAACAAGACAGGCGTGGCGTACATGCCCAACCCGGTGACCGAGTGCGTGAGGGTCCCGACTATCAAGGAGATCATCGATGCCCTTTCCGTCTGCGCGGTGTCCCTCAACAAGGCGCTCGAGCTGGAGGAGGGACGGCTGATCGACGACACCTACGTCAACGAGATGAGAGCGATGCTCGTGGATAAGGGTGAGCAGTTTTTCAGGAATGCCTTGAAAGGCCTCGCCGAGATGGGCGTGGACACCAGGGATCCGGTCCAGATGCTGCTGGCACTCAGGAGGCTGGGCGGACGCCGGATCGAGGAGCTTTTCCACCCGGGCGAGAAGGACCCGAGCGTCCCGAGGGGGTTCGTTCCCTTCCTGCCGACTGATCTTCTGAAGAGGCCAATGGCTGTGATGGACGTTGTCCTGGAGCAAGTGAAATCCGAGGGTCTTGCTGATGTAGGCAGGAACAAGGCGGTGGTCATGGGCTCCACTGACACCCACGAATACGGGCTATTCGTGGTGGGAGGCATTCTCAGCGCGGTGGGGGCCAAGGCGATAGACTGCGGCGTTGACCTCGACCCCGAGCAGTTGCTGGACCGTGCCCACGAAGCCGGGACCCCGTACGTGGCGGTAAGCACGCACAACGGCCAGTGCCTCGACTGGGGCATTCGGCTGGTCGAGGAGGCGAAGAAGCGCGGCCAAGAGGTGAAAGTCTTCATGGGTGGCAAGCTCAACGCGATCGTTGATGGAGCATCGGAGCCGATAGACGTTTGCGATCGCCTGGCCGGGATAGGCATTTCTCCCTGTGTCGACGTAATCGATTTCATCAGGGGGCTTTCGGAGGGACAGAAGGGAGATTGACCGCCGTCCCTTTGCGATAATCGGGCGGCGTTTCACCAAGCTGGTTTAGTAAGGGGTGAATGATTTTGAAGATACTGGTCCTCGGGGCCTGCGGGACGATGGGTTCTTCCGTGGTGCGCGACCTGGTCAAGGGTGAGGATGTCGGCCAGGTTGTTGCCGCGGACAGGTCGCTCGACCTGAACAGGCTCCACGAGTCCGTAAGGAACAGCCCGAAGTTGCTGACCGCGACAATTGACGTTGAGGACTTCGACGGCCTTGTCAAGCTTATGAAAGAAAGCGACGTGGTCGTCAATGTGGTCGGTCCATACTACAAATACGGCTTGCACACGATGAGAGCCGCTATCGAGGCGAGGACGAACTACATCGACATAATGGACGATTACGATACGACCATCGAAGCCTTTGGCCTCGACGAGGAGGCAAAGGCAGCAGGGGTGTCCATTTGCATAGGATTTGGGAGTAGCCCCGGTTTCAACAACATAATCGTCAAGTACGCCGCAGATAAGCTCGATCAGGTCGAAGAGGCGGACATTCTCTGGCTCTATACTCTAAACGATACCGGGGGCGCCGGTGTAGTGGCCCATATGTTCCATGCACTGGAGGGGGCCGTCCCACAGCACCTCAACGGGGAGCTCACGTTCGTTCCGGCCGGCACGGGGGTCGAGGAAGTCGAGTTCGTGGAGCCTTTTGGCAGGTGCCCTGTCTACTACGTTGGCCACCCTGAACCAGTGACTATCCCGAGATATATAAAGGGCATGAAGACCTGCGTCAACAAGGCCGGAATCCTGCCACTTTGGGGCAATCAGCTCTTCAAGGACCTGCTGGATTACGGCTTCGTCTCGGAGGAGCCGATAACGGTCGGCGGGCATTCCATAACGCCGGAGCAGTTCATCTCGGAGTTCATACAGAGCGCACCCTCTTTCAAGAAGCACGTCGAGGAGTGGACCACCGAGGCCGGCAAGATAATCGTGAAGGGGTACAAGGATGGGACCCCCGTCACCTATACGTACAGCTCCAGCGGACAAATGGCGCCCGGCACTGGGATTCCTGCCTCGATCTGCGCCCAGATGCTAGTGCTGGGCGAGATCACAGAAAAGGGGGTGGTCGCACCGGAGGGGTGCGTTGACCCGAAGCGTTTCTTCGCGAGGTTCGCGAAGAGAGGATTCCGGATGACGGAGATGAAGTCGGTGACCGGGGAAGTGGAGCTGTAATAGATGCGGGAGAGCATTGACGCGATCTTCAACCCGGCATCGGTCGCCGTGATCGGTGCTTCGCGGGACCCGGAGAAATGGGGCAACCTGATGGCGAGGTCCCTGGTTGAGAGCGACTACCGGGGCGAACTGTACCTGGTGAACCCTAAGGGTGAAGAGGTCCTCGGGCGAAAGACCTACGCGAGCGTCCTGGCAATAGAAGGTCCGGTCGACCTGGCAATAATCGGAATCCCTCCCAGCAAGGTACCCGACGCCGTAAGGGACTGCGTTGAAAAGGAAGTCAAAGGCGTCATAATCGTAACCGCACATTTCGGGGAATACTCCCAGGAAGGTAAGCAGGCGGAACGCGAACTCGTGCGGATCGCGCGCATTGGAGGGACAAGGATAGTCGGGCCGAACTGCATCGGCGTATACAACTCGGCCATCAACTTGAACACGACATTCTCACCCCTGCCTCCGGGCCCGTTCGCTTTCCTGACACAGAGCGGCAATCTTGGACTCGAGATAAGCCACTTCGCCGGCAAGCGTGGACTCGGCTTCAGCAAGTTCGCCAGCATTGGTAACCAGATCGACCTGCAGATGCATGAGTTGCTCGAATGTGTCAAAGATGACCCCGACACCGGGGCGATCCTCCTGTACATTGAAGGACTCAAAGACGGCAGGGGTTTCCTGAGGGTAGCCAGGGAAGCGACGGCTAATAAGCCCGTGCTCGCGCTTAAGGTAGGCGTCAGCTCTGCCGGGGCCAGAGCCGCCGCGTCCCACACGGGAGCGCTGGCCGGGAGCGACCAGGTCTATGACGCAGCTTTCAGGCAGGCAGGCGTTTTCAGGGTAGGCAATTCCACGGATCTACTCGACATCGGTGAGGCTCTGGTGAAATGCCCCCTTCCGCGAGGGAACAGAGTGGGGATAATCTGCAACGGGGGAGGCGCGGGGACGCTTGCCGCGGACGTTTCGGGAAGATACGGTCTCGATGTACCGGAGTTTTCGGCGGAGGCCCGCGAGAGGATGGCCGAAGTCGCGCCTTTCGATGCCCTGCACGCCACCATCAACCCCGTTGACTTTGCGGACGAGGCAGACCCCTGGGCCTGGGTGAATCTTGCGGAGGTCATCCTCAAGGAGGACAACATCGATGCTCTCGTCACAGCCGGCGGCTACGGAGGGTACGAGGAGAGCTTTCCGCAGTTCAAGAAGGCGTGGGTGGAGATGGCCTACGAGATTGCGAAGCTTCAGACGAAATACCACAAACCGGTTATAGTCCAGAGCTACTTCCTTGAGGACAAGCCCGAATCGTTGAGGATACTGAGAGAGCAGGGCGTTCCTGTCTACGGTGACCCCGACACGGCCATGAGATGCCTCGGCGTACTGGTCGAGCGTAGCCAGCATCTGGACGCCCACCGCGACGAGGCGGACGAGATACCCCTGAGGCTGCCTGACGACAGGATGGAAGAGGTTAGCCGAATCATCGGGGCAGCCCGAGCGGCGGGTCGGTCGGCTCTGGTCGAAACGGAGTCAAGGGATGTCCTGAGCGCCTACGGCCTTCCAGTGGCCGCATCCCGGTTGGCGGCGCGCTGGGAGGACGCCCTCGAGGCGGCGAGAGAGATGGGATATCCGGCCGTCCTGAAGGTGGTCTCTCCGGACATATTGCACAAGTCTGACGCGGGCGGCGTCAGATTGGACCTTGCGGGCGAGCGGGACCTCGAGAAGGCGTTCAACGAGATCGTGCTCAGCGCCTGCGCGTACGACCCTGAGGCGGATATATGGGGCTGCCTCGTTAGCCGGATGGAGGATAGCGGACTGGAGGTCATCGTCGGGATGGTCAAGGACCCGACGTTCGGCCCGACGGTGATGTTCGGACTCGGTGGCATATTCTGTGAGGTCCTCAAGGACGTCTCATTCAGGGTCGGGCCGCTCACCAGGAGCGAGGCACACCGGATGGTCGGCGATATCAAGGGGTACCAGTTGCTGTGCGGCGCGAGAGGAGCGGAGCCAGCGGACGTCGATGCGATAGTTGATGTACTTCTGGGGATATCGGCGCTGGCTGAGGAAAACCCGGATATCGTCGAAGTTGACCTGAACCCGCTCTTTGTGTTCAACCGCGGTGTTTCCATCGTGGACGCCAGGATAGTGCTGGGCTAAAGGGGCGGCTCTCCTGGCACGGCAACGACCCGGTGATGCGACGGCGGCAAGATCCCTGCTCGAGCGCGGGCGGATGGCGGGGCGATCAGCACGGACGGCCAATTTGCGAAAGGAGTCGATCCCGATGGGCGCGGGCCTCTTGGAAAACCTTTTCTCATTGAAGGGCGAGGTCGCCCTGGTGACCGGCGGCTACCGCGGAATCGGGCTCATGTTCTCCGAAACTTACGCCGAAGCGGGTGCTGACGTGGTCATAGCGGCGCGCACCGTGGAGAAGTGCTCGGAAGTGGCGTCCGAATTGTCGCGGAAACACAGCGTCGGCGCCGCGGGCAAGCGGCTCGACATCCACGACTCGGAGTCGGTGGACGCCCTGGTTATCGAAATCATCGAGGAATTCGGCAAGATCGATATCCTGGTTAACTGTGCAGGCGTCCCCGGCAGTGAGAAGCCCGTTCTCGAGATGACCGACCAAGACATCGACGATGTGATGGGCGTCGACTTCAGGGGAACCTTCCTGACGTGCAGGGCCGTAGGGGCCGAGATGGCGAAGCGCGGGAAGGGGAAGATTATCAACGTTTCCTCCGTTCTGGGCAAGATATCGGCACGCAATATGTCCGGATACTGCGCGAGCAAGGCGGCGGTCATCCAGCTCACTCGTGTACTCGCGCTCGAGTTGATGAGCAACAACATCCAGGTGAACGCTCTCTGCCCGGGGTACTTCCGCACGGACTTCAATCGCGACTTCTTCCAATCCGACTTTGGAAAGGCCTTCGTCAAGAAGATGATCCCCCTGAACAGGGTAGGAGATGTGGATGAGCTGCGGTCGACCGCACTCTATCTCGCCACCTGTCCCGCCTTCCTGACCGGCGCGGAGATCTACGTGGACGGCGGCCACGGAATCGCGTAGAAACAGCCTTCTTGCCATTTTGTCCGGAGCAGTAAACTGTCCAGGACGGATATCGGAGGTCGGAGATGACGAAAATCGAGATCGGGGCCAGGACCTTTCTCTATCCCATGCCTGTGACCCTGGTAGGGGCGGACGTGGGAGGAAAACCCAACTACCTTGCGGTGGCCTATTGCTGCTGCGTGCAGGAAAAGCCGGCGATGGTCGCGGTTTCATTGACTGGGAGCCACTACACCAACATCGGAATAAAAGAAAACGGTACGTTCAGCGTGAACATCCCCTCCGAAGACATGGCCGAGGCAACAGATTTTTGCGGCATATTCTCTGGAAAGAGATCGGACAAATCGCGACTGTTCGTGACATTCTACGGCAATCTGGAGACAGCACCGATGATCTACGAGTGCCCCATCAATCTGGAGTGCAGGCTGGCGCAGGCACTGGACCTGGGCGGGGGAGAAGAGCTGTTCATAGGGGAGATCGCCGGGGCGTACACTGAGGAACGATTCTTGACCCGGGGCCTGCCTGACATCAAGAAGATGAACCCTTTTGTGTTTTCTATGCACGACAATACGTACTGGAAGATAGGAGAGTATCTCGGGAAGGCTTTCAGCATCGGTAAACAGTGGGGCGGGCCTTGATTGAGACGCGTTCGGCTGCATACACCTTGCCCGGGGCTCGACTTAAAGTGGTTTTCCGGGGACTCGGCCGCTCGGTGAGCATTGTAGGACGAATCCTACGTCCTGCCTTCCGCTATTCCTACAAGAAAAGAAGCATGGCGCTGATACCGTGTCGCCATGGCGATGGATAGAATCGAATGCAAGAGCTTTAGCAGCTAAATCACCTCAACCATCGGTGTCGACTGGTTTCCGTACAAAGAGTCGCAAGTGGGTTACAAGTCGATTGCCAGAAGGGTGGGATGTAGCTTGGCCAGGGGGACGAAAGGGATCGAGAGGACAAAGCGCCGGTTTCGCTGACAGAAGCACCTGTCGGATATGTCCGCGGGCGCGGGAAGTACGCGTCGCTTCGGGAAGGAGGGCCGTAGATGTTGAGGAGCGCTGACGAGTACCACGAAGACATCTTTTCGATGAAGCCCAATATCTACATCGGCGGCGAAAAGGTTGGAAGGGACGACCACCGGTTGAGGCCGGGGATAAATGTTCTCGACGTCACTTTTAACCTGGCCCGGGACCCGAATTGGAAGGGGCTTGCCACTGCGATATCACCCGTCACGGACCACGAAATAAACCGCTGGGCGCACCTGCCACAGAACCCGTACGACCTGTTGCAGAAACAGAAGATGATACGTTTGGCCGCCCGTAGGGTCGGCGGCTGCATCCAGAGATTGGTGGTTCTCCCATAATGGAGACCATCGCGCTCAACCAGGAGTATGACTTCGGGTCGAAGAAGAACCTCGCACGCTACCTGGCCGGAATAGACACGGAGTTCGACGATTCGAAGGACCTGGCGGTCGAGCCGACTTTCGGGGACAGCCTGCTCGAGGACCACGGCGGTAACTAAGGGTGTTCGAATCACTGACAGCTTACATCCCCAGTGGCCAGGGATGAACAAGATGGCGACCAGCTACAACGGGAAAATCCTGCATGTCGATCTAAGCAGCGGACGTCTCCGCACCGAGGAACCGCCTGATGGTTTTTACAGGTTGTACGGAGGCGGCAGCGCTATGGGCCTTCACTATGTTCTGCAGGACACGCCCCGCAATATCGACCCTCTCTCACCCGACAACGTTCTCACCTTCTTCACGGCAGTTCCCACCGGCCTTCCGCTATCCGGCTTGTGCCGCATGACCGCCAATGCCAAGTCCCCGCTGACCGGTGCCATCGGTGACAGCGAGTGCGGCGGTTTCTTCCCCGCGTACATGAAGTTTGCCGGTTTCGACGGGATAGTTATCAAGGGGCGCTCGCCGAAGCCGGTATATCTGTGGATTAACGAGGGTAAGGCGGAGTTGAGGGATGCCAGGCACCTCTGGGGAAAGATATCCGGGGACGCCGAGGACGAACTGAAGCGGGAGCTCGGCGGCAGGAAGCTCGAGGTGCTCCAGGTAGGGCCCGCCGGCGAACGGCTCGTGCGGTTCGCCAACATCATCAACATGTGCAGTCGCGCGAATGGCCGCACCGGGATGGGCGCGGTTATGGGCTCGAAGCGGTTGAAGGCTATAGCAGTACGGGGGAGCCGCAGGGTCGAACCGGCCGACCCGCAGGCCATAAGGAGGCTCGTCGAGATCGGGAAACGCAATTACGCCGAGTCCGCGGAACTGCGTGAACTGCACCTCAACGGGACGGGCGGCTTCCTGTCGTCGTGCAACGCGATAGGCTCGCTTCCAACAAGGAACTTCAACGAGGGGCAGTTCGAGCATTTCGAGGGCATCGACGGCGAGGTCGTGACAGAGACGATCCTGAAAAGGCGCAGCAGTTGCTACGGGTGCATCCTGCGATGCAAACGAGTGGTGGAGACGCGATACAACGGCGCGAGCGTGCTGCCGAGGTATGGCGGCCCGGAGTACGAAACCCTGTGTACTTTCGGGTCCTACTGCGGCATCAGAGAGCTCGCGGCAATCGCCCTTCTGAACCAGATATGCAACCAGTACGGCATCGATACCATAAGCTGCGGCGCGACCGTTGCCTTCGCGATGGAGTGCTTTGAGAACGGGCTCATTGGCCCCGGGGACACGGGCGGGTTGGAGCTTTCATTTGGTAACACGGAAGCGGTAATCAGGTTGGTGGAGATGATTGGCGAGCGCGAGGGGTTTGGAGACATCCTGGCCGAGGGCTCACGAAGGGCGGCGCAGGCGATAGGCGGAAACGCGTCAGACTACCTGGTCGAGGTAAAAGGGTCAGAGGTCCCGGCGCACGTGCCGCACGCCAAGAGGACGCTGGGGCTTATATATGCTGTTAATCCTTTCGGAGCGGACCACCAATCATCCGAACATGACCCTGCCTATGTGGAGGGAATCGACGGGATATTACTGGAAAGGATGTCCAGTCTGGGGCTGAACGATCCGCAGCCGGAGGGAAGCATGAACAACGAGATGATCCGGTTCGCTTACCTGACCCAACTATTCTACTCAGCGGCTGACACTTATGACCTCTGCCAGTTTGTCTGGGGTCCCAGCTGGCAATTGTACGGCCCGGATGAAACAGTTGAGATGCTTAGGGCTGCCACTGGTTGGGACGCTACCATAGATGAGGTGATGCTGGTAGGAGAACGGCGCCTCAACATGATGCGAGCCTTTAACGGCCGAGAAGGATTCGACCGCAGTGACGATGTACTCCCGAAGAAGTTCTTCGTGGCTCTCCAGGGTACAGGGCCAACTTCAGGGATTGCACTGAGTCGCGAAGACATCGAACACTATAAGGACGTCTACTATACTATGGCTGGTTGGGATGTCGCGACAGGGATACCGACAGATGAGAAGCTCGAGTCGCTCGGGCTTGATTGGATAAAAAGGTCCTCACAAGAATCTGTGGGTAACTAACCTCCAACAAACCTTGCCATGACGGCATTCTCCCTCTAGTTTCTGGTTGGTGCAAACAAACCGGAACACAGGAGGGAGAAATGCGCATTGATAGTCTAGTACGCCGGACGCTGGGATTGAAGGGGCACAGGGTCAAAAAGGTCAGCGAAGAGGGAGGCGAGATCGTCGCAGAGCTGTTGGCCAACAAGCGCTCAAGGCCCATCTGCTCACGATGTGACAGGAAGATGCCCGGATACGACAGCCTTCAAGAGCGGACCTGGCGCCACGTCCCCGTCTGGGGCATACCCGTAACCCTCGTCTACCGGCCCAGGAGGGGAAGGTGCTCGCGCTGCGGCGTCACGGTCGAGGCGATGCCCTGGAACAGGGGCAAGAGCCGCCTCACCCTCCCGCTCATCATCGTTCTTGCGACCTACGCGAAGATCATCTCCTTCGAGGAGGTCGCCAGGCTCTGCTCTGTCCACTGGAATACGGTGCGCTCCGCGGTGGCAAGCGCGGTCGAATACGGGCTCGAGCACCGCGACACCACGGACGTGATCGTTATCGGGACAGATGCGATCTCCCGCAGGAAGGGACACACCTACGTGACCATGGTGTATGACCTTACCCGCATGCGCCTTCTCAGTGCGGTGACGGCAGGGAACTCTGCACGCTGAAGTCTTTCTTTGAATACTGGGGAGAAGAGCGGTGTCAAGCCATAAAGGCGGTCTGCATGGACATGCTTCCCGGGTACGAGCGGGCGGTCAGGGAGTGCGTGCCGCACGCCCTCATCGTCTTTGACAAGTTCCACATCGCGCAGCAGTTGATGCGCTCGGTTGACACCGTGAGGAAAGACGAGGCGAGAAGGCTCTCCGAGCAGGACATAGACGTGCTCAAGAAGACCAAGTACATCTGGCTCAAGAACCCGGAGAACCTGACGGAGGGGCAGCGGGTCAGGCTCTCCGAGCTCGAGAAGCTGAACCTCAAGGTCAACCGGGCCTACCTTCTGAAGGAAGCTTTCAGGCATTTCTGGGACTACACCTACAGGGCAAACGCGGAGAAGTACCTTGATCGCTGGCTCTGGTGGGCGACCCACTCCAGGCTGGAGCCGATGAGGGACTTTGCCTGGATGATCAGGAGGCACAAGAAAGAGATCCTCAATTACTTCAAGGTGCCCATCACCAACGCTTCAGTCGAAGGGATGAACCGCAAGGCCAAGGTCGTCAGCCAGAGGGCGTACGGATACAGGACGTTTGGCACTTTCCAGCTGGCGCTCTATCATGTGATGGGAGACCTGCCGATGCCGGAAACGACCCACATATTCTTGTGAGGAGCGAAGAAAAAGGTTTGACCCCTATTTTGCGGGAGGTAGGTGCCATGGCGGGTGTCAAGGACAAAGTGCTGCAGGCGATGAAGAAGGCCGGCGAGCCGGTCAGGCCCGGCGATATCGCCGAGATGACAGGGCTGGACAAGGACGCGGTGTCCATGGCCCTCAACGCGCTCAAGAAGGACGGGAAGATAATGTCTCCCAGGAGGTGCTTCTGGGCGCCAGCCGACTGACAGAAAAACGCAAAATGGGGACAGGCACCTTTTTGCATTTCTGAGTATTCATCTTGCACGTGCAGAATAAATGCAAAAAGGTGCCTGTCCCCATTTTGCGTTTCTGGCGTTTAGTTGATGGTCACCTTGAACGTGGCGGTCTGCACCGGCGGGACGCCTTTCTCGAACGAGCGCGCATAGCCCATCTCTATGGTCGCGGTGCCCTTGGCGACCCCCTCGAACGTCCACTTCTCTACGCCGCCCGAGCCGACAACGCCCTTGGCGGTCTGGTTAGCTATGTACACCGACCGGACCTTCTTGACCACCGCGGTGTCGAGGGTATTGGTGATGTTCCAGGTGTAGCCGGTCGTCGGGTTCGAATCCAGTTGTATGATGAACTGCTGGCCCGCGCCCGCTGTGATGCTGGTGTCGCTCTTGGTGTAAGTCTTGGTGGGGCTGCTGCTGCTGCACCCAGCGGCCAGAGCCACTCCGACAACTATCACCAGTGCCAGGATGGTTGCCCTCTTCATCTCGCCCTCCTTCACGCCGGTTCCCCGCCTGCTATTTGTTTCGACGCCTGCAACGCTTAATCTTTCGAGATTCGCAATTGCCGCGCGATGGCTGTTGAACGGGGGCAGACATGAGTGAGAAGACGCGGCACCCCCTCAGGCGCAACCCACGCGGCGCATGAACCTGCCCTTCGGCTCCATGCCGACCGAGAGGTAGCCCCGGCTCTTCCGCCCGACAGCCAGGAAGCCAAACGCCTTCGCAAGCCCAAAGGCGATGGCGCCGAAAGCCAGGATCCCTGCCGAGATGAACCCCGAGGAGACTACCCCGACAGACACGGCGCCGCTAGCGACCACCCCGACAGACACGGCGCCGCTAGCGACCACCCCGACAGACACGGCGCCGCTAGCGACCACCCCGACCGCCACGTCGCCCGAGGCCACCACGCCGACACGAAGGCCGCTGCCGGTATCGACGATGGGAATCCCGCGCCACTTGAATGTGTATCCCTGCTTTTTCATGACCACCTCAGCCCTGGTAGTCGGCCATCGCGAACTCGAAAGTCGCGCCCCCATCGTTGTAGACCCTCGCGTAGCCCCCGTAGACCTTGCTGATCTTCTCGACTATCGAAAGCCCGATGCCCGTTCCTCCCGCGCGCCCTTTGGTGAACGGGAAGAACACAGTGTCGATCAGGTCGGGCGGGATGCCGGGGCCGTTGTCCTTCACCCGGTACTTGTGCCGGCCCTGGTCATCCTCTCCCAGGTAGGAGATTACGACCGTGGGCTCGAGGTTGTCGTTGTGGCTTATGGCGTTGCCGACCAGGTTCTGGAACACCTGGTAGACGTGCGTAGGGTTAGCGCGTATCGTGCCCAGGTCGTCGTCTATCTCCAGCGTCAGCTCCCGGTCGCCGACGCCCAGGCCCGTCTCCTCCAGGACGCGGTCCACCGTCTCCCGGACGTCCACGACCTCCAGGTCCTTCGGCGTCTGGCCCGCCTCCGCGAGGTCGAGCAGGTCCTTGATGAGCACGCTGGACTTGTCAACGTTGTCCACGATTATGCGGGTCAGCTCGTTTATGCTGTGAGCGGTTTTCTCGTTTGGCGGCGCGGCCACGATCTTCTGGAGCGTCTCGCCCGACAGCTTCATCGCCGTCAGCGGCCCCCGCAGGTCGTGCGACACCGTGTGGGCGAACCCGTCCAGCTCGACCAGCATCCTGTTGCGCTCGAGAGCGTAGCGAATGGCCCTCACCAGCAGGTCCCTGTCGACCTTGCCTTTCACCAGGTAGTCCTGCGCGCCTTCGCTGACCGCCTTGAGCGCGACGGTCTCGTCCGAGAGACCGGACAGCACGATGATGGGGGTCTTGTGCGCTTTCGAGTAGACGCTGGTGAACGTCTCCAGCCCTTGGCTGTCGGGTAGGGACAGGTCGAGCAGGACTATATCGATCTCGCTTTGCTCGAGCCGCTCGAGCCCGCTCGCGAGCTTGTCGGTGTGGACGATGTCGAAGCATGCGCCCTCAGCATCCGAGAGCATGTCTTCGATGAGGTCCGCGTCCGCGGGGTTGTCTTCTATGAGCAGGATCCTGAGCGTCTCGTCCATATCAGTCTCCGGGTGGCAGTTTCACGATCGAGAACCAGAAATCCTCTATGCCCTTGACCACCTCGACGAAACGGCTGAAGTTCACCGGCTTGGATATGTAACAGTTGGCATGCAGCTTGTACGAGCGGGCGATGTCTTCTTCCGCCTTCGAGGAGGTCAGGACCACCACGGGGATGCTCATGAGCTCCGGGTCGTTCTTGATCTCCTCCAGGACCTCGCGGCCGTCCTTGCCGGGGAGGTTGAGGTCCAGCAGGATCAGGTCGGGGCGCTCCGCGTCGGAGTAAGCGCCTTTCCTGCGCAGGAAATCGAGGGCCTGCTGGCCGTCCTCGAGCACGGTGAGGTTGTTTGCGAGCTTGCCCATCTCCAGGCCCTCGCGGGTCAGGTCGATGTCGGTGGGGCTGTCCTCGACCAGCAGGATGTTGACCGGCTTTGCCTGCTCTTCGGGCTCACTCATCCACCTCACCCCTAACTGTCGGTATCGTAAAGAAGAACGTCGCGCCTTGCCCTGGCTCCGACTCGACCCATATGTGGCCGCCATGGCGCTCCACTATTCTACGGCAAATCGACAGCCCGATGCCTGTCCCGCTGTATTCGGCCCGCCCGTGCAGGCGCTGGAAGATCTCGAATATCCGGTCGCTGTACTTGGGGTCGATGCCGATACCGTTGTCCTTGACGCCGAACAGCCACTCGCCGTCCCGGTTCTCCGCGGAGACGTGGATGACCGGCGTGCCCTCGCCCCGGAACTTGACCGCGTTGCCGATGAGGTTCTGCAGCAGTTGCCGGATCTGCGAGGCGTCCACGTCGACCCTCGGCAGGTCGTCGTGCGTTATCACCGCGCCGCTTTCCTGGATGGACTTCTCGAGGTTCTGAAGCGCCTCGGCCAGCATTGCGTTCAGGTCCGCCTCTTTGAACTCCTTGCCCCGCGTGCCCACCCGCGAGTAGACGAGCAGGTCGTTGATGAGCGCCTGCATGCGCTCGACGCCGCCAATCATGTGGCCGAGGTACTTGTGCGCCTTATCGTCCAGCTGCTCTCCGTACTTCATCTGCAGCAGCTCGGCGTAGCTCGAGACAGCGCGGAGCGGCTCCTGGAGGTCGTGGGAGGCGACGTATGCGAACTGCTCCAGCTCGGCGTTCGAGCGCGCGAGCTCCCCGGTGCGCTCTTCGACCCGCAGCTCCAGGTCGGCGGCGAGGGCCATCAGGCCTTCCCGGGATTCCTTGAGGTCGGAGGACATCTTGTTGAACGAGCCGGCGAGGTCGCCGATCTCGTCCTTTGATTCAGCCTCGACCTTGATGCCCAGGTTCCCGGCGCTCAACTCGGCGGTGGCCTCGGTCAGCTTCGTGATGGGCGCGGCGATCGCCCTCGAGATGTAGTAGCCGAGAAGGATCGCGACCAGCAGGGCTATCACGATGAGGATGAGCATGATGGTGATGCTGCGGGCGGTTGCAGCTTCCACCCCCAGGAGCGAGACCTGGAACCTGCCGCCTTCGTTGGCGACGACCGTGAGGAGCGCGACCTCCGCCTCGCTGGTCTTGGTGGAGACCTGGGCGATGGGCCCGGACAGCGCGGCAACGCTCTCCCCGTTGTTGATCCTCGCGATGGTCTGGTCGGCGAGGTCCTCCGCCGCTTTGAGGTTCTGCTGCCACAGCGAGAGCTCGCTCTTCTGGTCACCGCTGACTGACCCGACCAGCTTCTTGTAAGTCGTGTCCGTGAGCCCTTTCGACTGCAGGTAGTCCCGCTGGAGCGACGGCTCCTTGATGCCCGCTCCGACGCTTACGACGAAGTGGTCCAGGTTGTTGAGGGCCTGGTGCCAGTAGGTCATGACCTGGTTTTGCAGGCTCAAGAGGTCCGCGTGCTTCTTGGCGGCGGTCTTGAAGTCGTTCTCGATCTTCTTCGAGCTGTAGACGCCCAGCAGCCCGATCAGCGCCGCGATGACGGCGACGAACAGGAAGCCGCTGAAGAGTCTGGTTCGAAAAGTCATATTCCAGGCCTCGTGTCTTGCCCGACGGGTCGGGCTCCCGACCTATTCTTTACCATGCTAGGGCAATGAGGCAGATTATTCGAGGAGTTTATGAGCCGTCTGGTAAGCTTTTGCCTTCGCTTCCAGCCTGTTTGCATTCTGGCCCTGGTCCAGCGCCTGCTTGATCTTCGAGAAGAGCCCCGCCTTCATCGACTGCATGTCGACCTGCTGTCCGGCGCTGAGTTGCTGAACAAGCTTGCTGACGTCGTCCAACAGGCCCTGCCCGGTGTCGAGCGAGGCGAGAATGGTGTCAAGCGCCGCTATCATCATATTCGCGTAGGTCTTGTACTCGGCGACGCCGGACAGCGCAGTGATCTTCGCGTAATCCGCTTTCGTGGTCTGCGCCGAGGCCCGGTAGGTGTCGATGGACTGCTGGATGTCCGCGATCCGGGGCGCGGCCTGCAGCAGCGCGGCGGGGTCGCCGCTCATCAGGGCGGGAAGCGCCGCTTCCTCGTGCTTCTGCAGCTGATCGCCTTTCGCGGCCGCATCCTCGTAAGACTGGTCAGCCACGGTCATGTACTGCCTGGCCTTCCCGGTGTTCCCGCCGCAGCCGACAGCCGCCGCGCAGGCCGCAGCCAGCAACAGGACTATGGTCAGGGTCGCCGCCGATCTCTTCAAACAACCGCCTCCGAGCGTTCAAGTGGAGACAATTGTATCCATAATCGAAAGAGATTTCAGCGACACCAGCCGCCTGCAGCAGATATTTCCTGTCGGAAGTCATGGTCGGCGGGCAGACACTTCGCTACTGTTGTTGCAGGAGCCTCTGTCTGCCTTATCAGAATCGGAGGAACGGGTGGCAGCCGAGACTGAAAACGACGGGATCCGCCTGCTCGTCATCGACGATGACCCGGGCATCAGGGGGGGGATCAGGATCGCCCTCCAGCAGGAAGGCATCGAAGTGAGCGGCGCGGCAAGCGGCGAGGAAGGCATCGAACTCGCTCGCAGCATGCGTCCCGACCTCATCATCCTCGACGTAGAGATGCCTCCCGGCATCGGCGGGCCGGAGGTCTGCCGGAGGATCAGGAGCGAGGAAGCCCTCGAGGACATTCCCATCATCTTCCTGACCGCCAAGGTGGACCTGGACGCGATGGAGGAGACGGTCGAGGAGGAGGCCCAGGGTTACCTGCTCAAGCCTTTCTCGGAGGGCGACCTCCTGGACAAGATCGGCACCGTGCTGGGCAGGGAGGTCTAGACCGGAGGAACTCCGCGCCCGGCGCTCTAGAGTTTCACCACGGGTATCAGGACTTCCGTGACGTAGTCCTTGGGCTCGGCCTGCCCCATGCCGACGACGTATATTTCCCTCGAGGGGCCTGAGGGCGCATACCCTCGTCCACCGATCCATGCCATCAGCGCGCCGTAGGTGTCCGCGACCTCGTCGTAAGGCCCCAGGTGGACTGTCGAAGCGAACGTGCCGCCGGGCAGCTCAGACGCTTTGATCTCGCCCGATTCGACAAGGACTTTGCCGGTCGGCACGCACACCTCCATGTCGAACCCTTCCTCGGTCGGCATCCCGTGGTAGAGGGCGAAGGGCGGCGCAACGGGCACCTCGTCCAGGCTTGCCAGATAAGGAAACAACTTTGAGAAAGATTCGCCGAAGAACTCCGGCAGCTCCGCGGCAGGCACTTTAGCGTGGATCGACAGCACCGGCTGGGCCGGAAGCTCCTTGAACTCAATGTCCTCTGCCATGACCCCTCCTCGTTTTACTTGCTCCAAAACCTTACGCCCGGACATTGTCATTGTCCATATGGGACAGGGCGCCGCTGTGATATATTCTGCGGCGAATGATGGGAGATTTGATGGTCGAAGACGCGGAAGTCGAGGAAGGCAAAAGCATCAGCCTGGCGAAAGCCGGAGGTGGCGAGAGTTTCCTCGAGAGGATCGAGCACCACTGGATCGAGATCGCGGCGGCGGCATTGATGGCGCTCGCCACTATCATGTCCGCGTACTGCGCCTACGAGTCGTCCTGGTGGCACAGCAAAGAGGCCATGCACTACAGCAAATCCGACCAGGCGCTGATAAAGACCTCCGAGCTCAAGGACAAGATGAACCAGGAGGTCGCCGTTGACGTCGACATGCTCTCCAACTACATCAACGCTACGGCGCAGGGCAACACCAGGCTTGCGAACATCTACCACGACGAGGCGTTCAGCCCTGCGCTGAAGAAGGTCTGGCCGCTCTGGCTGAAGGCGAAGGAGAGCGGAAAGCCTGACGTCCCCACGACGCCTTTCCAGATGCCGGAGTACAGGCCCAAACACTCGGCCGAGGTTGTGGCCACCCAGGCTCTCGCGAACTCTGAGGCGGCGAAGGCACAGCAGGCAAGCGACAGGGCCAACGGCTACCTGCTGCTGACGGTGCTCTTCGCGTCGGTGCTGTTCTTTGCGGGGATCGGGACCAAGTTCTCCACCAAGACCCTGAAGATCTCAGTGCTCTCGATGGGCGCGGTGATATTCGTGGTCTCGGTGGTCATCCTGGGCTTCCAGCCCTAGCGTTACGTCGTTCGTTTTCCACTTTTGATTACACTTTTCAGCGCGCACGCAGCGCGTCAACTGGCCGTGAACTTCTTGCCGTCCCGCTCGCACAGTTCTTTGATGATCTTCTTTCCCGAATGCGCGTTCGAGAACAGCGCGCCCACGGATGTCGCCCAGGTGCCGACGAGGTAGAAATCCGACAGCCCCGGCAGGGTGGAGTCCAGCCTGCCGCGCACCAGGTCCATCGGGTTGAACTCTTTCTTCGGCATGGAGAGGAAACCGTGGGTGCCGCCCACGTACCGCTCCCAGGTCACCAGTGTCGGCACGTCCACCGCTTCTACCTGCCCCTTGATGCCGGGGAAATGCGTTCTGTCCAGGATGTCGATGACCGTGGCGGCGACCTTCTCCTTCTCCTCGTCATAGAGCTCGCGGTTGGCGTGCAGGGCCTTCCAGTAGGCGTAGCTGGAGAACATCTCCACCTTTATGACGCCCTTTCCCTCCGGCGCCATTGTGGGGTCCATCCCGTATATCTGCATCTCGAGGCTGGAGTGGTCCTGGCCGCCGATGGAGACCGGCTTGTCGAACAGTTGCACGAGGGATGACGGCTCGGCCGACAGGTCGCGCGCGACCCCCAGGAAGACGTGGACCGCCCAGTTGATTACGTCGTCAGGCTCGGCGCAGTACGCCCGTATCTTCTTGTCGATGTACTGGCCGTCCAGCATACCCATGATGGCCTTGCGGCCGTCGGCGTTGCAGATAACCCGCCCGGCCCTGTGCTCGCTCCCGTCCTCAAGCCGGACCCCGTAAGCCTTTCCGTTGACCGTGAGTATCTTTTCGACCTTCTGCTTGTAGTGGACCTCTCCGCCAAGGGCGGTGTACCTCTCCTCGATGGACTCGGCGAAAGCCCTCGCGCCCCCGATGGGCCAGGCGATGTTCCTGTTCAGCCCGTACGCGTGCTTGGACATGTGGATCCACAGGGGGGCATCCCTGAGAGAGTACTCCAGCAGAGGGAAGGCGCGGCGCAGGAACGGGTCCGTGAACCTCTCCGCGTACTGTTCCATGGTCGGCTTGAACCACTTCACCAGCGGCACCACCCCCGGCAGCATCCCCACGGCCTTGAGGACCGAGCCGGCCATCACCTCGCCCATCACGTCTTTCTTCGCGAAGCGGGGGATGGCTCGTGCGTATGCCTCGATCTCGCGCGAGTCCGCCGGCGCGAGCTCCTTCAGGTGCTCCTCGAGCCTGGTCGTGTCCCAGTAATCGTTGAAGACGCGGCCGTCCTCGGATGCGACGCTCACGCACTCACGGGTCGGGGCGAGCTCTCGGGGCATCGCGCCGAGCTCCTCCCAGAGCCTGTAAAGGCTGGTGCCGGGCGCGGTGCCGAAGAGGTGGTGGATGCAACCGTCAAAGGTGTAGCCCTTGCGACGCCAGGACGCGCACTGCCCACCCGGGATGTTGTGCTGCTCGAAGATCTCTGTCTTGTAGCCGTTGAGCTGGCCGTAAACGCCGGACGCCAGCCCTCCCATGCCCGCTCCCACTATGATGATCGAATCGTCCATGCCGCCTCCGTCGCGTCAGCCGTCGGTCGCTCCCCCGGAGGCCTCTGCCTTGCCCTTCGACAGCGCCGCGACCTTATCGAGGATCTCCAGTATCAGCTTCTCCTGCTTCTGGAAGTTCAGGAGCATGGTATTGATCTCTTTCTCGGCGCGCTTGTCCGTCTCGTAGTCATGCTCTCCCCTGATGTCGGAGCGCATGCCCTGGATGTTCTGCCCGATGAGCAGCAGCGGCATCAGCAGTATCTGCAGGATGTTCGAGATGATGAGCCAGAGGACGAAGGCCGGATAAGGGTCCCACTTCAAGCCCTTGGGCGCGAGGATGTTCCACGCCAGCCACAGCACGGTCCAGGCCAGTACGATGAAGAAAAACCCCATCGTCCCGACCCGCTCAGTGACGAAGAGCGCGAGTTTCTGGGTAGGCTTCAACTGCTCCCGGAACGTATCGTTGGGGTTCTTGACCCTGGAGAAATGCTTCTCGAGGTCGTGGACCATATCGGTTATCTGGTCGCCGAGGTCCCTGCCCTCGACAGGTGGCGTCTCTTCAACCACTGTCCATCACCCCTTGTTAATTGTGCCTTCAACATGGTTCTTCTGCCTCGAAAGGTGTGAACCTCCGACCTAGCAGGGGTCAGGCACCGTCCACTATTTTGTCCACCTCGCGTGCTACGGGGACAGCACTTCCGACAGCGTGACTATCTGGTAGCCCGCGCCTTCGAGTTCCTTGATGACCAACGGCAAAGCCTTCGCTTCCTCCGCGAACCCGCAGTGCATCAGCACGATCGCGCCCGGGGACGCGTACTTCGCGACCCTGTCGATGATGGTCTGGCTGGAGGCCCCCATCGAATCGAGGGTGTCGAATGTCCAGAGCACGCCGATGTAACCCATGCCGTTGATCTGCTTCACCAGTGCGTCGCTGCCGGCGCCGTACGGGAACCTGAAGTATGGCCGGGTGGAAAGGCCGGTCAGCAGCTTGACCCGTTCCTCCGTCCGCGAAATCTCGGAGGACACCTGCTCGGGCGTCAGCGTCGTGAACTTCGGATGGGTGTAGGAATGGTTGCCCAGCTCGTGGCCGTCCGAGGCGATACGTTTGACCAGGTCCGGGTACTTGTCGGCGAACTGCCCGGTCAGGAAGAACGTGCAGTGAAGTCCGGCCGACTTCAGCGCGTCCAGGATGGCCGGCGCCGGACCGCCGTCCTCGCCCGCGTCGAATGTCAGCGCGATGCGACGCTTCGTGGTGTCTCCTCGCGAGACCTGCCCCCACCCCAGTCGCGCGGCAAGCGCGTCCCGGTCGATCGAGCGCCATGCGGGTTCCACGGCGCGCGGACGCGGTATTGGTGTCGGCGACGGCGCGGAGACGCGCGCCTGCCTGGCAGGACTGCCGCATCCCGATAGAACCGGCAGCACCAGCAAGGTGAGCGCCGCCAGGGCGAGCACGACGAAAGTGGGTTTCTTCCAGGGGGACAGCTTCAATTTCCGGCCAGCATCTTCATCCACTCCGATATCATCGGGTAGACGTCCTGCTCGGCGGTGATCCCCATGATCAGGTCGGTGTGACCGTAGCCGGGCAGGCTCACGTACTCCTTGACGTGGCTGGACACGCCGTCGTAGCCGAACCGCTTGATCCCGCCGGCGTTCGTGAAGTCTTTGTCCCCGGTGAGGAAGAAGATGGGAAGCGAGACCAGGCCCATGTGCGTCGCGTAGTCGTACTGCTCTCCCGGCTCGGCACGGCCCGGGTGCTCCAGGAAATCCTGCTCGAGCATCGCCTGGAGGAGCTGGACCCACATCCCCGCCGAGACGTCCCCTGTGCCCCACTTCGCGAGGCTGGTAGTGGCGTCCTTATCGGTGTTCCTGCGGCAGTACGTGAACATCATCGCCGGAGTGCGCGTGACCGCCATGACGAGCCGGGGGTGGTTGTCCATGAGGCTCCTGGGCCCGCCCATCCTGAGACACGGCGACGTGACCTCTTTCACGAGCATCTGCTGCAGCGCCGCGTTGATCGCCGCCTTTCCGGCCTTCGACTCGAACACCCAGTGATACGGGTGCCCCTTGGGATACCAGAACGCCGGCGGTGACCCGATGGTGACCCCGCCCGCGAGCTTCTCGTGGCGCTGGCGCACCAGGACCGGGTCCGAGACGACGTGCCCGTCCTCGAAGCGCACGCCCTGCAGGTACATGTAGAGGACTTCGCCGCCCATGCTGTGCCCGATGTAGAAGGCGCGCTTGCCGGTCGCCTCCGTGACGCCGTCGATGAGGGTCGGGGCGTCCATGACTGCCAGGTCGTCGATAGTATGCGTCCACTCGTCGCACCCGCTGTTGTATGGCTCGCGGCCGCAGCCCCTGAAAGAGGAGACCCAGACGTCGAAGCCTTCCCGCGCCAGGTAGACCGCCATGTTGCGGTGTTCGCGCGGCAGGTCGAGCGCCCCTCCGCTGCTGCCAAAGCCGTGGCACATCAGGACCGGCTCGCCGGCCGGGTTCGCGTAGCGCTTGAGGCGCAGGGTGACGCCGTCGGGAGTGACAAACTCGTGCCGCTCGACATCGAGTCCCTGCGCGACGTCCTGGTCCTGGCCGGGCAGGGGAGACTTGAGGCCGAGGAAAGCATAGTAGCCGTAGGTGGCGAGGCTGCCGAAGAGGGCGAGTCTCATGAACGTGTTCGAGCCGCTGTGCTCCAAAGGATGCTCCATCTGAAAAGGGTGCCGTCGTACGTCCGTGTTCGGTCGGTCGAGTCACAATCATAAAGCAAGAGGCCGCCTGTTGGTAAGTATTTGCTGTTCGGGCGCGTCGGTCATAGAATCGGGCTCGGATGCGGTATACGTGCGCGCAAAGCGTGGGGGGAGGCGGAGACAATGGGCGACGATTTCTTCGAAGTTCCGATGACGAGCGTCCGGACGACCGAGGGGCCGGTGGACCTGCCCATCTTCTACTACGACGTCTCGGTGCGACAACTGAACTTTTTCGTCGACTACGGCGCGGCGCTCTCCAAGCTGGAGGGGACGGGGCTGGTGCCGTGCAAGGTCATCAACGGGAAAGCGGTGGCCTGCCTGGCGTTCTTCAACTACCGGGACACCTCCATAGGGCCGTACGAAGAGGTCGCGGTGATCATCCTCGCGTATCCCGGCACGTTCAAGGACCCGAAGTTCTATCTCGCCAACATGTTCAAGCGCGACGGCCACAAGTGGACAGTGGGCGCCTACGTCCTCGAGCTCCCGGTCACCATACCGGCGGCGCGCGTCGCGGGGCGGGAGATCTGGGGGTATCCCAAGTACCTCACAGACATACCGTTCACGCTCTCGGACAGGAGGTTCGAGTACGCCGTGCTGGACGGGCCCGGAGGCCAGCCTGTGATGACGGTCGAATGCGTGCCGGGGCCGGGGATAAACATGACCGGGACCGACCTGGTGACGCTCACCAATCACGAAGACACCATCCTCCGGACGATCGTCGACGTGGATGCGAAGTTCAGGATGGGCATGTGCAAGGAGCTGCGCATCGACGCCGGGACCACGGACCATCGCTTCGCGCAGAACGTGCGGGACCTGGGGCTGGACCGGCTGAAGCCGTTTTCGATGCAGGCGACGGAGTCGTTCCGCTCGCGCCTGAACAAGGGATGGCCGATTGCCGAGCAAGCGACGCCCCCGCCGCCTTACCCGGTAAAGGTCAAAGTGCCGGCGAAAAAGGCAAAAAAGGCGAAGAAGGCGCCAGCCGCAAAATAGCATCTGTAATATAGGGGTCAAACCTTTTTATTACACGAGCGTCTTTATCAACTGCACATGTATAAACCGTGTAATAAAAAGGTTTGACCCCTATATTACAGGGCGGCGTGGATGAGGCCCATGATGTCGTCGCGGCCCGGGTTGCCCGGCGTCACCATGATCGCCTTGTCTTCCATGATCTCGTCGGCGAGCGGCTCGAAGTCGCTCTGCTTTATGCCCAGGTCGCTCAACCGGGAGGGCAGCTCCAGGCTCGCGATCAGCCCCCTGATATGCTCGATGGCCTTCCGGGCCGCGGTCATGTCGTCGTCGCTCTCGACCTTGAGGTCAAGTGAACAGGCGACTTTCTTGTAGATCGCCGGGACCCCCTCGTACTTCAGGTTCATCTCCATCGCGTAAGGGAGCATCACACCTACCGCGATGCCGTGAGGTACGTGGAACATCGCGCCGATGGGATGCGCCGCCGCGTGCACGATGCAGATGAACGAGTTGGATACCGAGATGCCGCCGATCGTCGCCGCCATCAGCATGTTCATCCTGCCGAACCCATCCTGTCCGTCGGCGAACACCCTGGGCAGGAAAGTGTTGACGAGCCCGATGCCCTGCATCGCCAGGCCGTCCGTCATCGGCTGATGCCATACCGAGTGCATGGACTCGATCGCGTGGGTCATCGCGTCCATGCCCGTGGCGGCGGTGAGCTTCGGTGGGAGGCTGAGCGTCATCCGCGGGTCGAGGATAGCCACCTTCGGGAGCAGGTCGCCTCCCTGGTACATCAGCTTTCGCTGCCGCGCATCATCGGTGACCATCGCCACGTGGGTCGACTCCGAGCCGGTGCCCGCGGTAGTTGGGATGGCGATGTGGGGCAGCATGGGGGAAGAGGCGAAGTACTCGTTCCATTCGTAGTCGAGGAGGTCAGAAGTACATCGTCCGAAAGACCTCCTATCGGTCCCGGGCGTCCCGCCGGGACAAGACGTAGCGCCGGCGTCCCGCCGGCACCGTCACAACGTCTTGCCGAACAGGAACCCGAGCCGCTTGAACCCTTGAGCGTTGTAGAACTCGTGCGCCCCGGTCCTCTGGAAGCCCGAATCGAGCCAGACAGCCGCGCAACCCCGCTCGCGCGTGATCTCCAGGGCGCGGTCGAGCATCGACGCCCCGACCCCCGACCCGCGGTAGCCCTCTTTGACGATCAGTACGTCGACATAAGCAAGCGTGCCGGCATGGAGCAGGCAGTTCTTGATGTTGAGCGAGCAGAAGCCGATGACTTCGCTGTCCTCTACGGCGCAGACGCACTCGTCCGTCTCGGCTTCCAGGTACTTCAGGTAGACTCTCTCGAGGGCCTGCGCGTCCAGGTCCATCTCGGGCCAGAGCTGCTCGAGCAAAGCGAGCACCTGGTCGAAATCGCCTGACCTGCACTTTCTTATCTCAATGGTCAAACAAATCACCCCGGCACATGTTCTCATATTTCGCGCCGGATGCAAGCAAAAGCAGGGGTCAGGCACCGTCCACTTTTTTGTCCACCCTCAGGAGATACGAACGGATTGCAGGTGGACAAAAAAGTGGACGGTGCCTGACCCCTTACTAGGTAGGAGAGGTGGACGGTGCCAGCCCGCCTGACTCGAGGAAGAGGTCGAAAGCGTCGGCTTTCACGGAGAAGCCGGGTGGCACGCGCAGTCCCGCGCCGGTGAGGTGCCCGAGGTTCGCGGCTTTGCCGCCGACCTGCCGGAGGTCGTCAAGCCCGGTCTCGTCAAGGAACGCCACGAAATCGCCCAAGATACCTCCAACCGCCTGTCGGTTCCAGCCGCACGCCCCGCTCTTGATTGTAACGCAGCTGATTTGGCCCAGCGGTGGCGCATTTCTTCGAAACGCTCCACCGCTGTAAGATTTGAGGCGCTAACGCGCCGTCTGGTCAGGCTAAAGCCTGCCCGCTAACTGGCGCAGCAGCGACAGCTTGTCGAGGCACTCCCAGTACTCCGCAATGAGGCCGCCGGAGAGGCGGAAGAAGTCCATTCCCCTGACCGTCACGTGCTTGCCCGTGGGCTCGACCCCCATGACCTTGCCCTCGTGGGTGCCGGTCAGGATGTACCGGACAGCCACCAGTTCGCCCTCGGCGACGAGGTCCTCCAGCGAGTAGTTCACATCGGGGAAGGCCGCGAACAGGTTCTCCATCTGTATCCTGACCCGCGCGGGCCCGGGAGGCCGTCCGGGGTACGGGTAGTGGTCGATGTAGTCAGCCGCTACGATGTCATCGAGCATGTCCAGCTTACGCCTGTTGAGTATCTCCTCGAACAGCCTGGTGATGACGATCTTGTTCTCGGTCTCGCTCATACGAACACCAACTCCCACTTCGAGGCTTGCCGGTAAATCATAACACCGAAGGGCGGTTCCCACCGCAGTGTAGAATTGTATCGAGCCGCGGGGTCTTTAGGAAGAACGGGAGCACAATTGGGTCCACTTTTCGAGGCAGCCACCGCCGACGACGCGGGAGCGATTGCACTCCTCTCGTACTACTCAGGGCAGGGGCACTGCACCACCTCCACCTACGACCTCCTGATACCGGGGCGGCCCGGCCCCACCGCCGAGCGGATATACATGATGAGGCGCCTGGTTGCCGCCGATGCTGTGTCGTGGCTCCACTTCTCCCACTACGAGGTGGCACGGCTGGAAGGCAGGGCGGCGGCGTCGCTCGGGTCATTCGGCTCGAAGGACTCCGGCAACCTCGACTTCATCGCGGCTCTCAGAGAGACGGGCTGGACCGACCGCGAGGTCGCGACGATGCTTTCGAGCGTCCGCGTGTACGCGCGGGTGGAGCCGCCGATCCCGCAAGACACCTGGATGATCGAGAACGTGGCGACCCTTCCCGAGTACCGCGGCCGCGGCCTCGTCAGCGCGTTGCTCGAGAGGGCGGTGGAACGTGGCAGAGAGCGCGGCTTCAAGAAGGCACAGATGGCGGTCCACATCGGCAACGAGAAGGCGCTGAAGGTCTACGAGAAGGGCGGGTTCGAGATAACAGCGACGCGGACCGACCCGGAGTTCGAGGTCGTGTTCGGCTGCCCGGGGATGTGGACCATGTGCCGGTCCCTCTAAAATCGAACGACTTGGTCAGGCACCGTCTACCTCACCGTCTACCTCTGTCTTCAGGCGCGAGCCGTGCGGGTGCACGCGCCAGCCGGCTACCCGCCACGCCAGCTCCAGCAGGACTATGCCGGCCGCCGAGATGACCGCGGTCTGGATGATGATGGTCCACTGGGGAAGGTCGAGCGCGAAGAAGTCCCTCAGCCAGGGCACCGAGAGGATTATCACCAGGCCCACCGCCATCGTCGCCACCAGCCCTTCCTTCCACCAGGTCCAGGGTTTGCAGAGTACCCCCAGTATCCAGAGGCCCATGATACACAGCACCAGCGTCGCGGTCGTGCGCGACTCGGGGAGATTGATCCAGGGGTAGACGTGCGACAGCGCCGCCGCGCTGAAGGCCGCAAGCGCCACCACCACGCCTGCGGGGATCGTGAACCGCATGACCCGTTTTACGAAGCCGGGGCGGTACCGTTGCTTGTTCGGCGCGAAAGAGAGCACGAACGCGGGCGCGCCAATGGTCAGCCCGCTCACCAGCGTCAGGTGCCTGGGGAGAAATATGAAAGCCCAGCCCGCCAGCCCGATGGCAATCGACAGCAGGGTCGCGTAGACGGTCTTGGTGAGGAAGAGGTTCGCGACGCGCTCCATGTTGCCGATCACGCGGCGCCCTTCCGCCACCACGCTGGGCATGGTCGAGAACCTGCCGTCCAGCAGCACGATCTGGGCGACCCCCCTGGTCGCCGGAGAGCCCGAGCCCATCGCTATGCCGATATCCGCTTTCTTCAGGGCGAGGACGTCGTTCACGCCGTCCCCGGTCATTGCGACGACGTGGCCCCTGCTCTGGAGGGCCTCGACCATCGCTTCCTTCTGGTCCGGGGTGACCCGCCCGAAGACCGTGGTGGTCTCCATGATATCCGCGAGCTCCTCCTGGCCGTCGGGCAGCCCGCGAGCGTCGGTCGGCTTACCGATGTCAGGGACCCCGGCGCGCCCGGCCACGGCTCCAACGGTCACGGGGTTGTCGCCCGAGATGACCTTGATGGTGACGCCCTGCTCGACGAAGTACTGCAGGGTCTCCTGGGCGTCCTCGCGCACTCGCTCCTCGAATATGAGGAGAGCCGCGGGCTCGAGGCGTTCGGGAAGCGTCTCGCCCTCCACCTCGCCGTCGGCGCGCGCGAGCAGCAGCACCCTCAAGCCCGTCTCGGCGACCGCGTTGACTTTTGCCTTGAGGTCTTCTGTCGCCCCTGCCCGGTCGAACAGCACCTCCGGCGCGCCCAGAACCCACCAGCCTTTGTCGCCGAAGCTCTCCGCGCTCCACTTGCGGAGAGAGGAGAACGGGACCCGCGCGGCTATCTCCCACCCCGGCGGCGCCGGAAACGACTGCGCGATAGCCTCGAGCGTGCTGCTCTTGGAGGCGGTATCGGACCCGAAGGCGCCGAGCACGTCGACCAGGCTCTGGTGGTCGGCGGGCCCGCCGCCCAGCTCCTCGAACTTGCTGAACTCCAGCTTCCCCTCCGTGAGTGTGCCGGTCTTGTCGAGGCACACCACGTCCACCCGCGCGAGCCCCTCGACGGCGGGAAGCTCCTGCACCAGGACGTTCTTGCGCCCGAGGGAGACCACGCTGACCGCGAAGGCGATGCTCACCAGCAGGACAAGGCCTTCAGGCACCATGCCCACCAGACCGGCGACGGTCCCGGTCGCGGCCCGGTGGAAAGTCCCGTAGACCTTGAGCTGGCTCGCGAGAAGCAGGATGCCCACGGGGAGCATGACCCAGGTGATGTAGCGCAGGATCATGTTGATGCTGTCCCGCAGCTCAGAGTCGACGAGCTGGAACTGCTTCGCCTCCGCGGCAAGCTTCCTGGCGTATGCGTCCGCGCCGACCTTGGTCGCCCTGAAATGCCCGGCGCCGGCGACCGTGAAGCTGCCGGACTTCACCTCGTCACCTGGCTGCTTCACCATCGGCACCGACTCGCCGGTGAGCAGGGACTCGTCGATCTCCAGGGCGGCAGACTCGATGACCTCGCCGTCCGCGACGACCTGGTCGCCGGTGTGAAGCAGGAGCACGTCGTCCAGGACCACCTGGCCGACCGGTATCTCCACTGTCTCGCCGTCGCGCATTACCCGGGCTTTTGCCTCGCTTATCAGGGAGAGGCGGTCGAGGGTCCACTTGGCCCTGACCTCCTGGACGATGCCGATGAGGGTGTTGACCACGAGAACGAACCCGAACAGCGCGTCGCGCGGCGAGCCGAAGATGATGATGACCACGAAGAGGGTGCCCAGGATAGCGTTGAAACGGGTGAAGACGTTGCCGCGTATGATGTGGCCGTAGGTGCGGCTCGATGCCTCTTTGACGTCGTTCGTCTCGCCCCGCTTGACGCGCTCGGCGACCTCGGCTTCTGTCAGCCCGAGGAGCGCGGGCTGCGGGCTTTGAAGTCTGGACGCATCAGCAGAGACCGACAATCGCCCTCCGTTAAAGTCGACGACACACGCGCGGCTATAGTCTCCCATGAAAAAGAGGGGCCAGGCACTTTTTCACCGTTTTTTTCACGCCGTGTGAATAATCGACATCTATGAAAACTAATAGAGAAAAAGTGCCTGACCCCCGTTTTTCACGCCCCCGGAGCACCCTGATATACTTGCGTTGCGACTTCGACAAGGAAAGGAAATGACATGGCTCCGGACCTCGAGTTGAGCGACGAGCAGCGCCGGCAGAGAGACGAAGACGAGAAAGAAAGCCTCGCCCGCGAGGGGCTCAAGCCTGGCGTGGTAGAGCTGTGGGAGGACGGGTACCGCACCGCCGATCAGCAGCACGCCTTCGAATGGTGGTACTTCGATTCACAGTTCGAGGAAGGCTGGACGGCCGTGGTCGTGTTCAGCACCAAGCCGATGACCCAGCCGCAAAAGGGGCTCAAGCCATCGGTGGGGATAATCCTCCACTCGCCTGAGGGTAAGCGGTACAAGCTGAGCCCTGCGTTCGAGGCCGGTGACCTGGTGGCGTCCAAAGAGTCGTGCGACGTGAAGATAGGGCCCAACCACGTCAAAGGCGACCTGGACACCTACGACTTGCACGCGGAGTCGGAGGGCGTCTCGGTGGACCTCGTGTTCAAGAGGGGTGCACCTTCCTGGCGTCCGGGGGCCGGCATCTCCTACATGAGCTCCAAGAAGGACAAGTTCTTCGGCTGGGTCGCCGCGATCCCTTACGGCACCGTTGAAGGGACGATCACGGTCGACGGTAAGGAGAACAAGGTCAAGGGGACCGGGTATCACGACCACAACTGGGGGAACATCAGCCCCGGCCTGGGCATCGACCACTGGTACTGGGGGCGGGCGCACGTAGGCGACTACAGCATGATCTTCGTCGAGATCGTGACTGCGAAGATAATGGGCATCGGCAGCCTCAAGCTGCCGGTCTTCTACCTGGCGAAGGGTGACGAGATCATCACGGAGGACGGCCTCCCGCTCAGCCTGGTGACCGGCGATTACGTCGAGGGGCCGGGCGGAAAGACGTATCCAACGAAGCTTGATTTCAACTGGAACGACGAGGACGGCGACATTCTGCTCGCTATCAGGAACCCCAAGCTCATCGAGCGGATAGACGTCATCGAGGACCTGCCCCGCTGGCAGCAGGCGATCATCCACCTCATCGCGAATCCTACCTACTACGACTTCAACGCTGACCTGGAGCTCACCATCGATTACAAGGGCAGCAAGGCACACGAGAAAGGTAAGGCCCTCTACGAGATCATGATGTTCAAATAAGCGTGGTGTGGGGTGAAGGCTCCCTCCCCCTTGAGGGGGGAGGGTTGGGGTGGGGGTGTAAAGGAGGCGCAGATGTCCTGCTATTTCCGGCACATGAAGGACGTTTTCGACGAGGCCGGGCTCGAGGTGACAAAAGAGAACAGGAAAGACGTAGACCGCAAGGTGCACGAGATCGCGGGCGTTCCCTACAAGGACTGCCCGGCGACAGGCCGCAGGGTCAAAGAGATGATGGGAGATGCGGCGGGGCGCAAGAAGCTGGTCCGTGAACTGGCGAAGATGAAGTAGTGGCGCTTGTCGACCAGGGAGGATGACCATGGAGTGCGGGCAGTGCGGCAAGGAGATATCCGGGTCGGACGCGTTCTGCCGGGCGTGTGGGGCTCCGACTGGAGCGCCGGTGGAGACGGCGGCTTCGACCACGCAAGGGACCGCGGGACCGGGCGTTCCGGGGCCCGAGGAGAGCACGACAGCGGAGGCCCCGCTCGCGCAGGCGCTGCCGACGCCACCAGCGACGGCCGCCCCGCAGCCGCCACCTTCGACGGTCAAACCACGCACGAGCGGGTGGGCCGTCGCGTCGCTTGTGATGGGAATACTGGGGTGGACGTGCCTGTTCTTCGTCGGCTCCGTCCTCGCGATAATCTTCGGGGCGGTCGCGCGGCACGAGATAAAGAAGAGCGACGGAGAGCTCAAGGGCAAGGGCCTCGCGACGGCTGGGCTCACCCTGGGCATCCTTGTCGTGGTGCTCGTGGTCATCGGGGCCGCTGTGTTCTTCCCCATCTCGCTGCTCAGTGTGGGTCCGACCAGGACCGTCACCCGGACTGTCAACCAGGGGAAGGCGGCCTTGGTAGAGGCCAGGCTTGAAATGCTGACCGGGACCATGAACGTCGGGGGCGGCGCGTCCCAACTGATGCGGGGCGAGTTCACCTACAACGTGGCGTCGTGGCGGCCGGTGATAACGTACTCGTCGCCACTGGAAGGCGGAGGGCAGGGCAGGCTGCGGGTGACTCAGCCGGACGAGTGGAGCTGGGCGTTCTGGAGGACGAAGAACGTCTGGGACATCCGGTTCAAGGATGGCGTGCCTCTCGACCTCTCAGCGCGGCTCCGCGGGGGCAACGGGACATTCGATGTGAGCAGCCTCGACCTCACTGCGCTGAACGTCGACTCCAACTTCGGCAACGTGAACGCGGACCTGGGTGGTGACATGTCCTCGCTCAAGAGCGTGACCGCCTCTCTTGACGCGGGCAACGTGACGCTCGACCTGAGCGGCACGTACTCGACACCGATGACCCTGAACGCCACGGACCACGCCGGCAATATCGACGTGAACCTGGTAGGCATATGGAGAGCCGGCTTGAGCGGGACCATCGAGAACAGCGCGGGCAACGTCACCTTGATGCTGCCGCGGGACGTCGGCGTGATAGTCACCGCGAAAACGAGCGTCGGCAACGTGCAGAGCTCGAGCATGAAACAGGGTCCCGAGCCCGATTCCTTCACCAACGACCAGTACGGAAAGACCGTGGTCACCCTCAGGCTTGAGGTGCATGTGTCCGCCGGCAACATAAGGCTCGATCTCGCGGACTGACAGGAGGGCATCTGCCCGGCCAGGACCGCTGACATCGGAGGTGTCGATGAAGACCGTCATGGTGCCCGACCTTCTCTGGTACGGCAACGAGCCGCGCCGGCTGGAGTTCCCCGACCGGTGGGACGTCGAGTTCCTGGAGCCCCCCGGGTTCAAGAAGCCGGCGCTGGACAGGCAGGGGATGGAGAAGGCGTTCGCTCAGCCGATCGCGAGCCCGGGCATCGCGGAGCTGGCCTCAGCGGCGAGCGAAGTGGCGATCGTGTTCGACGACATCACCCGGCCGACGCCGATAAGCGAGGTCCTGCCGTTCGTGCTCGGACCTCTGCGAGAGGCCGGCATACCCGACGCGAACGTCCGCCTGATACCGGCACTGGGGATGCACGGAGCGATGACCAACATCGACTTCCGCAAGAAGCTCGGTGAGGACGTCGTGCGCGACTACCCGATCTTCAACCACAACCCCTACGAGAACTGCGAGTCGCTGGGGGAGAGCCCGAGCGGCATACCCGTCTATATCAACCGGGAGTTCATGTCCTGCGACCTGCGGATCGCGATAGGGTGCATCACGCCGCACATCCACGTCGGCTTCGGCGGCGGCGGCAAGATCATCCTGCCCGGGATATGCGGGTACGAGACTATCAAGGCGTTCCACACGGAAGTGGCGGCGCGTGGGTACGAAACGCTCGGCCTCGGGAATTTCGAGGGGAACGTGATGTACAAGGAGGTCTTGGACATCGCGAAGATGTCTGGCCTGCAGCTCAAGGTCGACGGGCTCGTGAACGACCGCGGGCAGATCACGGACCTGTTCGTCGGCGACCCGGTGGAGGCGCACCTCGCGGGCGTCGAGGTCGCGAAAGACCACTACGGGACGCCGCCGGCTCACGGCAAGGACATCGTGGTCGTGAACGCCTACGGGAAGTACAACGAGATGGGCATCTGCATGATGATGGCGCTCACGAGCGTGAACTTCGAGAAGGGCACCGTGGTCCTCGTCGTCGACTCCCCTGAAGGGCAGGTATGCCATTACCTGATGCGCAGCTTCGGAAAAGAGCACGGTGGGGCGTGTTACATCAAACGCGGGCCGATCCCGGAGACGATCACCGGCATCGTCTGCACGAAGTACCCCGACAAGACGATGAGCGACTGGTTCGCGACCTCCGAGAGCGTCACCGTGACCAGCGACTGGGAGCAGACGCTCCCGCTGCTCGAGGAGCAATACCCGGGGGACGCGTCCGTGGCGGTCATCCCAGACGGCACCATGCAGTACTTCAGGGAGGGCTGAGTGAAAGAGGACGTCATCGTCATCAACGAAGCCGACAACGTCGCTGTCGCGATGCGCGACATCCCTGCAGGGGGCGAGGTCGCGCTGCCGGGAGGCGGCACGGTCACCGCGCTGGTGGACGTACCCGTCGGCCACAAGGTCGCGCTCGTTGCGCTTCGCGAAGGCGACGCAGTGGTGAAGTACGGCGAGTCCATAGGCGTGGCCTCCATGGACATCAGCGCGGGCGACTGGGTGCACACGCACAACATCAAGCCGGCCTGAGTGAAAAACCGGTGCCAGGCACTTTCTTTCCACTCGACTCGAAAGGCGAAGGCATGAAGAGCTTCAAAGGCTTCGAGAGGCCGGACGGGGCCGCGGGCGCGCGCAACCACCTCGCGATCATCCCGTCAGTGGCGTGCGCCAACGGGGTGGTCGCCGCGATCGCCCGTGAGGTGCCCGAGGCCGTTCCGCTCTACCACGGCCACGGCTGCGGCCGGGGCGGTGCGCGCGACCTCGAGGTCCACTTCCGGTCGCTTGCCGGCCTGGGAAGGAACCCGAACGTGGGCGCGGCCCTCATAGTCGGCCTCGGGTGCGAGGTCATCAAGGCGGAGTACCTGGCGTACGACATTGCCGCCACGGGCAAGCCGGCCGAGTTCTTCGAGATACAGTCTGAAGGCGGGTCGCGCCGCGCCGCGAAGAAGGGAGCGGGCATCGCGCGCGAGCTGCTCGGGAAGATCAATAGCGCGAAGCGGACGGACGTCGCAATCGACCGGCTCACCCTCGGGCTGAAGTGCGGCGGTTCCGACTCGCTCTCCGGGGTCACCGCGAACCCCGCGGTCGGTGAGGTGACCGACAGGGTGGTGGCCGCCGGCGGCACCGTCATCCTCACCGAGAACACAGAGATGATCGGCACCAGCCACATCCTCGAGAGGCGGGCGTGCTGCCCCGAGGTCGCCGCCGCCGTCAAGTCGATGGTCGAGACCGCAGACCGCCTGACCCAGGACATCATGGGGCCACTCGCCTCCCTGGTCATCGCCCCCGGCAACATGGAAGGCGGGATGAGCTCGATCCAGGAGAAGTCGCTCGGCTGCATCGCGAAGGCCGGCACGTCCCCCATCATGGAGGTGGTGGACTACGGCGTGACGCCCTCATCCAGAGGGCTCATCCTGATGGACGCCCCGGGCTACGACATGGAATCGATGACCGCGCTGGCCGCCGCCGGCGTGCAGGTCATCGTCTTCACGACCGGCAGGGGCAACCCCATGGGTTACCCGACGGTCCCGGTCATCAAGATCGCCAGCAACACGCGTCTTTACGAGGCGATGGAGGACGACATCGACCTGGATGCCCAGGGCGCGCTCGAAGGTCGGACCCTGGCGGACGTGGGTAACGACGTCGAGGAGCTGCTCGCGCGTGTGCTCGACGGCGAAGAGACCAAGGCAGAGGTCA
>Ga0209539_1000126_pt1 | contig 45864 bp, 50 predicted proteins | sample BarGraNGADG00312_2_FD_184499 | JGI IMG/M metagenome (GOLD analysis project Ga0209539, IMG submission 184499) | Arctic peat soil microbial communities from Barrow, Alaska - Barrow Graham LP Ref core NGADG0011-312 (SPAdes) (version 2) | ecosystem: Environmental > Terrestrial > Soil > Wetlands >...
GCAACCTAATTTTTCGAACTCTTGTTTTTTTAGGAGGTGGAAAGGGGCACGGGGCACCTTTTTTTGGGATCCCACACACGTTCGTCGATACATCTCGGTCAGGTGCTTCGTTCGCTGATGCTATCCTTATAGCATCTGCTCTCAGTAATCTCAAACAGGGGTGATGCCACTGTTATCTCCTGAAAGACTGTACGTGAGCGCAGGAAAACGGCAGACAACCTAAGAAGCGTCGAACTTGCTAGTGAAACCGTTGAATAGCTAAGGTCGTCATTTGGTTAGTGCAGCGAAAAAGTGCTTGAGTGAATCTCCAAAAGGGTACGGTTGCCGTTGCCAGCAGCCCCGTAGCCTCTCTTGCACATCAGGCGACAACGTTTTTTCGTTAGCAATTGAGTGCGCAAAAGAGATTACCACGTGGATTTCAATTTGAATGGAGTATTTTCTTATACAACAAGCGCCTTGTAAGTTTCTGGAGATGGATGATCATGGCGGATCAACTACCCGCAAAAAGTCTCGATATTGTTGGATTATACTGTCCCGTCCCGCTTTTTAGAACACGGGAAGGCATTGATAGCATCAAGATTGGTGAAGTACTTGAGGTGCTTGCAGACGATCCAGCTGCAGAGGAAGATATCACGCGGTTCGTGAAGCTGACTGGCCATGAACTGGTGAAATTCGAGAACAATGAAGGAATTTTACGTTTCTTAATTAGGAAAAAAAAGTAGATGTGAGATGCTCATGAAGAATGAAAAGATGTTGCTATACGTCCAAACGAGCGATAATCCAGAGCGCCAATATTCGCCACTTGTGCTTGCACAAACGGCGAAGGCAATGGAATTAGACCCTGTGATTTACTTTCTAGGAGCAGGATTGCGCATTTTAAGACCCGGAGCAGCTGATGAAATAAAGTTGGGGTCATTCCCTAGTGTAAAAGATATGCTCGATCAGACAATGCAAATGGGCATTACAGTGTATGTATGTGAAGCATCGAAGCAGATGCTTGGCTGGGACAAGGTCGAGCTCATCAAGGGTGTAAAAATTGTGGGTGCGGGAACATTAAATGATTTGGTTCTTGAAGCAAATGGAACTTTGTGGTTTTAAAATGTACTAATTTTTTTGTATGAATTGATTTCTCGTAGGAAAAGAGTAGAATGTACTATTATGTTTCTAGGCGGTGATTTCTCGTAGGAAAAGAAAAAATTGTGTACCTCGACTATCAATCTGCTAAGCCGGTGGATCCTGAAGTAATTGCCGCAATGAACCCATATATGATCGAAAAGTATGGAAATGCGTCTTCGTTGCACGAGGTTGGTGATTGGTCTACTGAAGCTCTTGATATTTCACGCTTCATCATCGCAAATTTTGTGAATGCACGCGAACCAGAGGAAATCATCTTCAATTCTGGTGCGACGGAAGCGAATAACCTTGCGATTATCGGTTATGCTTTACGGAACAGGCAAAAGGGTAACCATTTGATTATTAGCGAGGTTGAACACATTTCAATACACAACATCGCCAAATATCTACGAAAGAATGGTTTCGAAGTATCTATTGTCCCCGTTGATTACACTGGTACCGTACGTCTCGATAAACTCGAAGAGCGAATCCGACCCGATACGATATTAATCTCAATCCAACACGCCAGTAACGAGATAGGAACGATTCAACCAATTAAGTCGATTGGAAAAATCGCTCGTGAAAGAAAAATAGTCTTCCATGTCGATGCAGTCGCTTCAGAAGGCCAGATACCAATAGATGTGCAGCGGGACTTCATAGATATGCTCACATTATCGTCAAATGATATTTATGGCCCACGAGGTGTCGGTGCCATATACGTACGGAAAGGAATTCTGTTGAATCCCCTGATCATTGGTGGGGGTCAAGAACGCGGTTTACGTTCCGGAACTGAGGATGTGGCTGCTATCGTTGGTTTCGCAAAGGCCGCAGAACTGGCTTTAAAGTATTTGCCAGAGGAAAGCAAAAGGTTGCAGCAGCTTAGAGACAAAGCCATTAAAAAGGTATTAGAAACCATACCGAGATCATATCTAAATGGACATACGACAAACCGACTTCCGAATAACGCCCATTTCCGGTTTGATTTTATCGAAGGGGAATCGATTTTGCTCTCTTTTAAAGAACTTGGCATCGCTGTTTCAACTGGGTCCGCTTGTTCGTCAAAAACACTCGAGCCAAGTCATACTTTAATTTCATTAGGATTGTTACACGAGGAGGCTCACGGATCGTTAGAAATCACAATGGGACGGTTAACGACCGAAGCAGACATCGACAAATTCCTTGAAGCGCTGCCGGGTATCGTGAAACGACTACGTGATATGTCACCACTTACAAAGAACAAGGTGGGCATGTAATGTCAAAGAGCACACAATATACAAAAAAGGTGTTGGATCATTTCAAGAATCCACGGAATGTAGGCACCCTAGAAGGCAAGGGTGTAGCTGTGGGACGGGTTGGAAACCCTGTGTGCGGGGATTTAATGGACATCTACATCAAAGTCTCCGATGACGGTAAGATCGAGGATATTAAGTTTAAGACATTCGGTTGTGGTTCAGCAGTCGCAACAAGCAGCATGATTACAGAAATTGCAAAGGGAAAGACCATAGATGAAGCAATGAAGATAACTCGGCAAGATGTGGCTGACGAGCTCGAAGGTTTACCTCCTATAAAGATGCACTGCTCCAACTTGGCTGCAGATGCGCTCCACGAGGCGATCAAAAACTTCCGGGAAGGAAAAAAAGGACCGATAGAACTAGGTGAAACACGCTTCGCTTGCCCTGCCGGTGATGTAAAGAACGTAATAGGCCTTGCGAAATTCGTCGGAAAGGGTGTATTCAATGGTTACGAGCATCCTGAGCAGTTTCGTGACAAGCGCGTTTTGGTCGTGGAATTCGATCAAAAGAGTGTTGAATTTGCGCTAGAATTAACGAAGGTAACAGGTCGGGTGATTTTGCTTTCACCCTTGCACGAGCTCGCGGTGAATGATGAATTAAAGACTAAGGTAAAACGATCTGATATTAAACATATGAAACAGGCAGAGCTCGTGGAAGTATCCGGGCATTCAGAGGTGGAAAAGGTGCGAATCCACGATCTTGATGAGAATGAAGAATATGATTTGGTTGTTGACTCGGTTATTGTTCCCGCGTAAGTCGCTGAAGCTTGATAAAGCTCCTTATAGTCGTCGTCTGTAGGTGGCGTGTGTAATCGCTTTGGTCGCATCCCCACGCGTTTAAACTCATGCTACGCGTCCACGTCAGATACTTGCCCTTCTCGCATGTCTATGTCTATCGTTGTTCTGTTTTCCCTCCCGTCTAAATGTCGTTTAGATAGTCCATGTTTAGGTCAATAGTGACGCGTTAGCCCCCCGTTGGACCGGCGGCCATCTGCTTGCGGATTAGCTCCGCGTTTGTTTCTTTAAAACGAACTAATGCTCTCGCTCAAAGGGAAAAGCTTGTGAGGTGGTTCAGCGGCACGCGCCGCAAGGGCAAGTCAGCTTACTTAAATTGGTGTTGACAATCACCGCTGGAGCCCTACTGAGGCCGCGATGCTTCTGCTAGACATTCGCTGATAAAGACGACGTTCTCCAGCCGACATGGGCGTACATAACGACGCATGGTATGGGCCGCTTGTATGGGCGGGCTGGCCGCGCATAACACACCTAATACTTAAGCTAAGAGCTGTGCAGTGCTAACATAGTTATGAGATATTTATGAGGGTTTGCCATGAAAAAATCGTTTTTAGCAGGGACGTTATCGGTAGTGATACTCGCAGCTGTTCTCGCTGCAGGGTGCACGTTTCCGACGACGTCGTCGCCCACATCTACGCCCAGCTCTCAAAATGTGAGTCAGTATCTTACTACTATGATGCAAGAGCGGAATTTCACCATGATGACGCCGTTTTCATTCCAGCCGAGCCCGCAAACCGGGATGGCCGTTTACAACGGCACGGCGAGCGACAACAATGGTACTTACGCAGTCAGCGTTCAGGCGTGGAATAATGCGCAAACGGCGCAGGCACAGTTCGTAGCACTGAAAACCATGTTCATGGGGCAAGGTTACGCCGTGGTACAAGAGAACGCGACGGCGTGGTTAGGATTTAACGCGAATGCGCGAACGGGGGCAGCAATCGAATACGGCACCTCACCACTCGTGCCATACTACACGATGGTCATCACTGGCAGTGCTGTCGGGCAAACGCCCTTCCAACAGGCTATGTGGCAGCACATGTGGGACGTTGTGCACTCGCAGAACGGCAACGGTGGCGGCATGGGCGTGTACATGGGCGTTGGAATGAATGCAACCATGCGCAACGCAATGCAGCAGGAAATGCAGGAGCACATGGGCGTTGGCTTCGGTTCGGGGATGATGGGTGGCCTTTAAGAGCTGCATTGAGTTGAAGGCTTGCACTTCCCCCCGTTCATAGTTGAAAGCGATACGTTTGACGTTTGGGTTTATTACACTGCGATTGAGGGCCGTTTGTCGCTCATTTGATTTTCAAAATTAAAGAGGCGCAGCAGGTAATATTGATCGAACAAAATGCACTCGCTGGAGTTGGTAAAATGAAAGACGAGGATATACACGGCGCACATGACGAGCATAAGGAAGCGCACAAGGAGGAACCTAATCACACGTTGCACGATGCCCACGTCGGCCATCCATGGCAGGAACCAGAGAAGGAATCGTCATACTCTCGCCACGCTGGGCCCGATGTCGCTGACTTTAGGCGCCGGTTCTGGGTCTCACTCATCATCACCATACCCATCCTAATCCTCTCCCCCTCAATCCAAGAGTTTACAGGAGTTGGCCAAGCCCTCCGCTTCCCCGGCGACCTTTGCCATGTTTACCGTCGCTTCAACTTGCCTTCCTCTTCGAGGACCTTTTACAGGACTCGCGCGGCTTCTTCACACGGGCAGTCTCCGTAATATAGTACGTTAATGTTAACATCGCGATCGGTTAAATAGGGGGGATGGGGATAAGGGCTGAGGCCTCGTTAACGGCATTAACTCAAATTTCTGCAGTTTAACAACTTTGTCTAAAATCTGCTCAACGTTGACGTCTTTGACCAAATTCGTCATCTCGTTCTCCTCCGATTGAATTTACGATGGAAGTCCTCATGCTCAGGGCGTCGGGGGCGGCAATGCTCTTTTCTCTAGCCGTGGCAGATCTCCTCGGCTCGAGACGTACTGTCCTGAGGGTCGCAGCGTTCGCTACCACGGAGAGCGAGCTCAATGACATAGCCGCCGCGGCGATGATGGGGTTGAGTAGCCCCAACGCCGCTATCGGAATGGCTGCCGAGTTGTAGCCGAGCGCCCAGAAGAGGTTCTGACGTATTTTGCGCATCGTCGCTCGGCTAAGCCATATTCCGCGGACCACATCCTGGAGATCGTTCTTGACCAGAATGATGCCGCCGGTCTCTTTGGCGATATCAGAGCCGCTGCCCAGTGCGATGCCTACTTCCGCTTGAGCGAGGGCTGGAGCGTCATTGATGCCATCACCGACCATGCCGACGACCTTGCCCTCCGCCTGGAGCTTCTTCACGATATTAGCCTTCTCCCATGGCGGCACGCTGGCAATTATCCGATCGATCCCGACCTGTGTAGCGATGGCTTTGGCCGTTCTCTCGTTGTCGCCGGTCAGCATAATGACGTCAAGACCCATGCTCTTCAGGTCAGCGATGGCCACATGGGAGTTCGGTTTCGGAGTGTCGGCGAGAGCGAGCGCGCCCAGCAGCTTGCCGTCCACGGCTAGGAACATGAGTGTGTTGCCCTGGCCCTCCAGCTCGATAGCTGCTGCATCGATGGTGGTGATGTTGACTCCCTCTTTGGCCATGAAGTCGCGGTTGCCCAGAGCGATCTTGCGCCCTTTGAGAGAGCCCGTAACACCGCGGCCCGGGAGCGCCTCGAAGTCCGTCACCGCCTCTTCGACGATGCTTTCCGACCTTGTCCTCTCCAGCACCGCTTTGGCCAAGGGATGCTCCGAGCCATGCTCGATCGCTGCCGCATACCTCAGCACCTCCCTCTCCTCGGTACTATTGGTCAATACCTTGGTCACCTTGGGCTTGCCCGTGGTAATCGTGCCGGTCTTGTCCATAACGACGGTATTGAGGTCCCTGGCCCTCTCCAAATATTCGCCGCCGCGGATGAGGATGCCCATCTTGGCTCCTCGGCCGACGCCGACCATGAGCGCGGTCGGAGTGGCGATCCCCAGCGCGCAGGGGCAGGAGACGATCAGCACGGCGACGAAACTGAGGATCGCGAGGGTCAAGTTGCCGATAAGGGCCCAGGCAATGAAGGTGATGACCGCAGCGGACAGGACCACCGGAACGAAGATGGCGCTGACCCGATCCGCCAATCGCTGGATGGGGGCGTTCCGTCCCTGGGCTTCCTCGACCATGCGTATGATCTGCATCAGGGCGGTGTCAGAACCGATCTTGGTGGCTTTGACCGTCAGGCTGCCGGTCTGGTTCATGGTCGCTCCAATGACCTCGTCCCCCTCGGCCTTTTCGACCGGAAGGCTCTCGCCGGTGATCATCGATTCGTCGATGGTCGACTGCCCGGATGCGACCATGCCGTCGGTGGGGACCTTCTCCCCCGGACGGATGATAAGGATGTCACCCTCGAACACTTGGTCGACTGGAATCGTCTCCTCCTTGCCATCCCTCACCACGGTAGCTGACACTGGTGCCAGGTCCATGAGCTGGCGGACCGCAGCCGAGCTCCTTTGTCTTATGAGGTCCTCCATGAACCGGCCCAGCAGCACGAAGGCGATAATGATGATCGAGACGTCGAAGTAAACGTTCGCCTCTGCATATGGTAACAGGGAGGGAAAGAATACAATCACCACACTGTATATGTATGCGGTCAGTGTGCCGATGGTGATGAGCACGTCCATGTTGGCGCGGTGGGATTTGAGCGCCCTGTATGCACCTATGTAGAATGGCCATCCTCCGATGAACTGCACCGGGGTGGCGAGGATGAACAGCCACACCGCACCAGTGAACCAAGGGAGGGAATCAAACGGGACCCACGTAAGCACACTGGCGCCGGCGGCGAGGCCGAGGAACAGTGCCACCCTCACGATAGAGAGGATTAGGACGCCGGAGAGCGCGACAGTGGCCCGGCGCTTCATGTCCTTCAATGCCTTGTCGGGATCTTCGAAAGCCTTGGCGCATGCCTCCATGCAGAAATAGTAGTCCCGTCCCCTGATAACCCGGTGGATCGAGGAGCGTTTGTCCACGGTCATGCCGCAGACCGGGTCGCGGGCGAGGAATTTGGTATCGACCTCTTCCGCGGTCACTTCTGCTGGCATCGTCGGGGGCATAGGGACCTCGGTCCGTTTGACGTCCTCGTGCTCAGCCTTTCCGTGCCTCACCCTTGAAAGGATGCCTTGCTTCTCCAGATCTTCCTGAGAGGTCACCGGGCAGGTGTCCACCTCGTAGCCGCAGTCCTTGATCGCTGCCCGCACTTCGTCCAATGATGTGACAGACACATCAATAAGCAACTTTGCCTCTCCTCGTGAGGCATCGACCCTGACCGACTTCACTCCGCGAAGGGCGTTTACCGCCGCCTCGACCTTCATCGCGCAGGACGAGCACACCATCCCTTTTACGGGAACTACCACTTCCTCGATCATTGGCTTAACACCCTTCTATCTCCGTAGCGTGGAGGGCCTTCCGGCGGGGCTATCCTTTTTGCATCACACGTCAAAATTGCGCACCCTAATGCAAAGTTGACGTTCGCACTCGTGACGCCCTCCTTTTCCGACAGTTGCTTCTGAATAGTAAGCACGCACATTGTGCGGGTCATGTCGAGTACTTTAAAAGTGATGGTAGTTTCAGCTATAAATAAACCGCATTTTGAGGGCTCAGTTTTTAACTTGCCAGATGGTTCTGGTGGCTGAGCGCTTCAAGATTTATAATCGCTATCAGATTTTGTGCGTTGATCGAGTGCATAACACTCAGTTGAACGAAAGCAAATAGAAATAAAACCTTATCCCATATGTAGAGGTGTATGTTCGATTCCATTCTTAGCTCTGGCTGCTTTCAAGGCAATATCAGGAGCAATACCCGCACTGCGTGCAGCGCCGTGGTTCAGTCATTGAAGAGTCGCTCGTTAGGGTGAGGATTGAACTCGCTAGATTAGTCGAAAGTGCTTTATAAGTCTGAGAGGCACTCCTCACTATGGGTTCACTCGACGATTACATATCACAAGCAACAGACTTACTTAACAAGCACGATATCGAGGCAGCAATCCAGCTGTATCAAGAAGCGCTCAAACTTGATCCGGACGATCCCACCGCTTTGACAGGGCTAGGAGCCGCGTTCGATGAGGCTGGTGAGCTGGAAAACGCTGTAGATTGCTATAAAAAGGCATTAAAAGTCAATCCTGATGACGTTATCGCGCATAGCGGCTTGGGGGTTGCCTACGAGAAACAAGGAAATACTGATCTGACCATACGAGAGTTTCGCGCTGCTTATTTGCTCGACGAAGAAACCGCCTCCTTACATATTGCATACGCTCGCGATCGACACGAAAAGCGACTTAAAATGGAAAAAGCGCGCTATGAATCAAAGGTTGGCGAGTTAGACGAAGGCATTCGCCGCTACCAGAGAACAGCAAAGCTTGTCGACCGATCCCTTTCGAAAGGCGCTCCAAAGTAGCGTCGAGCAGATCGGTTGCTGGCTGCAGATTTTTACCGCTTTAGTGAAGCGACGTGACGTATTTGATATACGACCTTACACCAATTGGCGTCGTGCAATCCGCTGTGAAGGACTCGCATGACATGCCACTTCAGGGTGTTCCGGCGGCTATTAAGGTTTTTGATGAGTTCGTCGAAGGGCTTAGTGGTATAGAAGGCAACAGTCACATAAACGTCATCGGCTGGTTTAGCAAAGCTGAAAGGGCACCACTCAAGGTGAGGCCGCGAAAAATCAATCCCGAGCTCGAGGAGCGTGGCGTCTTCTCTCTTCGCTCACCTACACGCCCGAATCCGCTTTCACTTTCGGCCACACGCTTAATTAAAGTAGAAGGGCCCTTCCTTTATGTCGAACCACTCGACCTCATCGATGGATCGCCCGTCATGGATATCAAGCCGTATTCATCAGGATGGGACGCAATTTTTTGGGCTCGAGACGTCCACTCCTCTTTTATCACGCGTCATATGGCCCGAGATGACGTGTTCGCTGAGCTCCTGCGCGAAGGGTTCAATTATCACGGAGAGAAATGTGGCGCGATAGGAGTTGCTGCAAAAATAGCATATGATGCAGCTCAGACGCTTAAGGCAAATGTGAGAGATTTGTACCTCCGCCTTCCTCAAGACATAAATCCGCATGTGGCTGACGGTCTGATAGGGGTCTCAAGAGCCACATTGGGAAATGCAAGGCTTACGTTTTCTGATGATCAGAGCGTTCTCGTGTCGGCAGCTTCCAAGTCTATAGGTTACCACATCTTGGAAGTGCCCAACATTCCTGCCCGCGAAGTTTTAAAGATGCGCTCTGAAAAACTGTTCAACAAACTTTAACGCATTGTGCGTTCGAATTGCTGCAACGCCAACAATGATAAGATCGGTCATCGCACGCTGCACAGATTGGCACTTAGCTGCAGCAGGACAGGTTCACTCAAAAACCCGTCTCCTTACACCAAACAATATATCCGCGCTATGTGATGTATTTGTATGGAAGAAGATCTCTCGGTGTGCGTTACGTATCAGAGCCATTCGTGTTTTGAAGTCAAAGACATTGATCATACGCTCTTGACTGACCCTTTTTTTGGCAAAGAGAACCCCTACGCACCCAGGTACGCTGGGAAACCTGATATCGTTCTTGTCACCCACGAGCACTTCGATCATAGCGGTGCAGAGCAGTTCAATGCTATTGTGGTCGCTCCGCCAACTCTGACGGGTAAGTTCAAGAAAATGATCGTAATGGAGCACGGAGAAACTAGGCTTGTTGAAGGGGTTCGTGTGACAATGATTGGTGCAAGCCATCATCAGAGCAAATACCCCGCCGGCTATGTCTTCGAACTAGGCGGCGTTCGATTTGCCCATCTCGGCGACACCTATTTGGACGGCGTTCAATCGCTGGAAAATATAGATGTGCTATTTATCCCCATAGGCGGATTTTTCACTATGAACATAGAAGAGGCGCTCGACGCGCTCGACATCATTAATCCTGATATAGCCATTCCGATGCATTACGATACCTTCAGCCAGATCAAAGCTGATCCCCAGCTTTTTAAGCAACTTGCTGAAAATGCGGGGCACCACGTCACCGTGCCATCAATTGGGGGGATAACCACATTTTAGATCGATCTGGCGTTAAGAACCGGGCCTTATCTTGAGGGGGACGACGCTATCTCCCGCACACTTCGTCTGACGGCGCTAACAAGATTAGCGCCCCGTTTCAAGCGGCAAGTCCGTACTCCTCTAGCATTAAGATCATTTTTTAAAAGCGTGTTTCATGTTGAGTTCGGAAGCAAGGTCACGTCGGGGCTTCGCAATAGGTCGTAGCAAGGGAGTGGATTGCCCGCGCGGTCTGGGGACCAACGCCTCGGACTTTGGTGAGCTCTCGCATTGGCGCGCGAAATATAGCCTCAAGTGAGCCGAAAAATTCCAGCAGGGCACGCGCGGTAACGGGGCCTACCGACGGGATTGCAGCAATTACGTACTCTTGTTGTTCTCGAAGCGTTTTTGAAATCTTCTTTTCTTGCACTGCGGGCGTCCTCTTTTCACCCGTTTGTTCGTGCTCCGCGTTAGTATCCCCGGATTTGACCTCTGCTTCGTCAGCGACGACGCGGATAAGATTATCGCCCACATTTTTTTCCTCCGAATCAAAGTCCAAAAGCGTTTTTTGGCGTTCTTCAGAGATGGTACCGGCGATCCCTTCCGAAGTTTTGTGGCGGCTGTGGATTTGTGTAGGCATGGGATCATTTTTAGCAGCGTGGAAGCTGCATTGGGTCTCTAGTTGAGCGTAAGTGGTCGCTTGATCGGTGTTCAGTGAGCGCATAGCTTCTGTTGACGCTTCAGGCCCCCTTTCAGCAGTAACTTCTACACGTTCGGCAGGGAGTGTGCGTCTCGTGCTCAAACGCTTCATTTCGGCAGACATCCTTCGTTTTTTTCGCGAACTAGATGAACTGTACGCCTCATCGCGTGTCCCCTTTGTTATCAGAACGACGACGCGACCCGCGCGCCTTCTCCCTGTGCGACCCTCACGTTGGATGCTGCGAATTTCAGAAGGAACTGGCTCATAAAACACGACCATGTCAGTAGCTGGGATATCCAGCCCCTCCTCTGCTACACTTGTTGCAACGAGGACGTTGTACGTTCCGTTCACGAAGTCCAAAACGAGCTTCACTTGTTCCTTTTGAGAAAGTCCCTTCAGTCCATCTTTCTTTGCTTGGCCGACAAACTTCTCCGCCCTAACGTCTCGCAACGTGTTTAGAGTATTCCTAACGATTTCGGCGGTATCTCTGTAATTGGTAAATACAATAACACGCGAATCGGGCTTGAGCGCCAGTTGTTGTTGAACAACGCCTTTCAATGCTTCGAGCTTCGGATGGATTTCGTCAAGGCGATTTAACAGCTCTGCAGCGGCCTTGATGTGATCATCGCTGACGAGGTTTCTCGCAGCTTTGCTACCTTTTTTTGACTGTGCTTGTTTGTGGAGCCGCGCAAAGTACTTGCGCGTTGGTACAACGCCTTGGGTTTCGATCAGTCCAATCGCGTGACGTAACTTAATGACCTCAGCAACGAGCGACATTGCTCTATAGTTCCTATCAGTCGCAACCTTGTTTTGGATCTTTATCAATTCTGACGTCGAGACCCACTCACTAAAGACGACTTTCATTTTTATCAGTTTGCGCAGTCTTTCGGCGGCGCTCTGTTTGAGATGCTGTCGAATTGTCTCCATCTCAGGAGGCAACGTAAACCTCAGCATTTCCACATTCTTTTCGTGCGTGTATGGGTACACGTCAGGGTCTGATTCGGTACGGATCTCGATATTGTCGATGAACAAACTTTCGCTGACTTCGTTTATTTTCTCCACAGTGCCGCCAGGAGACGCGGTCATGCCCAAGATCAGCGGGTCATCCGCTTGTTCGATGTATCTGCTCGCGATGAATCGGTACGCGTAATTGCCCACTGCTCGATGCGCTTCGTCAAAGATTATTAGTTTGACACCAGCAAGCGTGATGCGCCCCGCTTTAAGATCGTTTTCGATAACCTGAGGAGTTGAAACGATCGCCTGCTGTTCCTGCTTCCAAAGCTCCATTCGCTTCTCAGGAGGAATTTCTCCAGTAAAAATGGTTGTCTCTGCAAGCAGATGTGATCTCAGAAACTCTGCATGCTGTTCAACAAGTGGCTTTGTCGGTGCGAGAAATATGATCCGTCCGCCCTCTTCAAGGCGTTTTGCTATCACGAGCAGCGCGACAACTGTTTTGCCAAGCCCAGTCGGCAGTACAATCATCGTTGAGGCGCGCGCAGCCGATTCTGCTAGTGCTACCTGATACACTCGGGCCTCGACAGAATTAGGGACAATCAGTTTAAGGTCAACGTGCTCTCGCATTCGCGCTTTTAGGTTAAATCAAGCGTTATTATAAGTATCCTCGTCTCGCATCGCAATGCACCCCTCGGGAACGAAGTTAACCGAGGACCTATATCCTTATCAGCTTAAAAATAGAGAATATGTTTAGCAAAGTCCTCTCGAAATCACCTGACTGGTGGCAATCGTGCAAGATACACATGAAGATTTAAAACAGCTGATCAAGAAATTCGGCTGCTTTACTGATGGCCCGTATAGACTGTCGGGAGGGGCGCTTAGTGATTTCTATTTCGACTTGCGCCGTGTGACGATGCACCCTCAAGGTGCCTCTTTAATAGCCGAAATGATGATTGAGCGCTTGGCGGGTATCGACGCCGTCGGAGGAATGGAAAGCGGTGCAATACCGATCGCTACTGCAATCGCTCTCAAATCAGGTGTTATCCGCGCATTTTTTGTGAGAAAGTCTGAGAAAACGCACGGGAGAATGCGTAGGGTAGAGGGATGTGTGCGGAAAGGGGACGTTGTCGCGTTCGTGGAGGATGTGACGACGAGTGGAGAATCGGTTCTCTCAGGTATAGCTGCTGTTGAGCAGCTAGGTTGCAGAACAGCCAAGGTGATTAGCGTTTTAGATCGCGAGAGCGGCGCACAAGAGCGCATTACGTCGAAAGGGTACCAGTTTGAAGCCTTGTTTACTTCAAGTGATTTTAAAGTGCCCAATTTTGAAACACACGTCAATAAAGCTTAAGAACAACGCGGAATACAGACGAAAAATACGACGACTTTCGGTGAGATCATGAAATTAGAAAAAAGTGAGGGAATTCAGCTCGCCTGCGAAAAATGTGGCACTGTGTCGAAGACGGATACAGCAAGCAGAAGTATTCTGTCTGACGGACAGGTTCATGTATTCTGTCAAGACTGCACGCGCCATATGCTCATCATCAAGGACGGCTCGCTTAATATCTAAACTATCTTAACACGAGCGTTACTATTGCCCATCTTGGCACAACTTAAGATCGAAACATGTCCTACGCTTCGACATAAGTTGTGACAGCCTTTGCACTCTTTTTACAATAAACTCCAGTAAAAAAAGCAAATCGGGGATCAACCTGCGCGTGAAGATTTCTTCCGTGAGGTCACAATTGTCCCTAACCCGGCTGCGAAGCCTATGAGCAGGCCTATGGCGATACCAAGCGTTGTGTCTGTTGTCGATGTTGCGTGCGGTAAAATGAAGACGCCGAAGACTGCGGTACCGACGACACTCCCTACGCCAGCGCTGCTTACACGAAAGACTTTGTCAAGACTGCCCTTGTTGAGCAAACCTGACGCAAAACCAGTTATTAATCCTGCAATAACGCCTATGGAGGCTCCGGTAACAGCCGATTCTACGCCACCTGAGAATACGCCGAACTGTGTATAGGTCAGCCAGGCAAACAAAGCTCCAAACACAGAATAGAACGGTGATTCTTCAGCGATGTTGACTGAGCCTACAAAGATGAGACCTATAATTGCCCCGACAAGCGTGCCGATTATGCTGCCTACGTAAAGCCCCGCTAGCGTTTGGAGAATGTTAAGTCCCAAAAAGGTCGTTACTCCAGAAAGCAGCCAGCCAAATATTAAGTACACCACCACTCCAAAAATGGCACCAAGCACCGCTCCTAAAATCGCTCCAGCTATTAGTCCGACTATCGACCGAGCAACGACGTTGCTCCCACTATGACCGTTGGCGTCAGGTCCTGTAACTTCCATTACGCTTAGTGCTCTGATCCGACTGGGGGTCATATTAGTTGATAAGTATCCACGTTATTAAGCGCCCTAGTTTAAGCAGTGTTATCGTCGGAATTGATAGCATCATCCGTGTTTTGCGAATCTTAGCGCCTGGCAGCACGGTTTTTACTGCGGTGAACGAACTAGCTCCGTCTCGTGTCTTGTTGATAACTGGTTTCTATCTAGTGGCGCTGTAGGTGATTGATTTTCTGTAGTACTGACGTCTAAATTTTCTATTTCAGCTTTAAGCTGCACAAACTCTTCATATAGTAGTTTTAAAGTGAGTGAAACTCGTCGGTCTCGTCCAGCGGCTATAGCTTCTAAGCGCTTGATCACAAGCGTTTCAAACTCGTAGAGACTCAGCTGGCGTGAATCAGGAAGGGAGCTCATAATTTCCAGGGTCAATTCGCCTTGCGGGATAACAAGCTCGAAGCCGCGTTTGCTTAAACGCTTGCAGGCGCCGAGGTTCTTGCTTTCGATACGTCGCTTAACACTCCTTTTTGGGACTCCTAAGAGCTTAGCAACTTCTTTTATGGTAAAATAACGCTCTTCTTCAATCATTGGGTGTTTTTCCGGCCAAGCATCGAGCAATCATTAGGTGCTGCGGGTTTATGGCGTAACTATCTATCATACAGCAGAAATATCTAACAAGTCCGTCTTGAACCAAGGGGTCTACAGCAGCTTCAAACTCGCGCCTTTGCTCTTTCTTATTCAAACCTTTGAAGAAAGGTGCTACGGCCTCACGCAAAACAGCTGAGTGCATAGCACACGGAGCAAGTGGGATCAACTGCGTAAGTATAGCTTTTTGGAGCTCACTCATTGCTTTGAGCTTTTCGAGATAATCTACGTCTTCTTCGAGCTGATCTCTTGCTTTCATGTCGTTTCTGCTTGTTGCGTTTTTTTGCAGAAGGGCGTTGTCAGCAATCTCGCAAGACTTAAACCTAGCTCCTTTCTTGGTCCACATAATCAGTCTCAAGTGCGTAAGGACGACGTCTTCGGATAAAAATATTCTACTTTGGAACAGCGATTGGCACTTGAGCGAAGCTATTTGAGTGTCAAGACGGATACAATGAAACCAAGCGATGTCAAATCACGTGTCAATCGAAAAGTGTGATTCTTACGAGGATCACGAGGTTAGAAAGGCTATAAAAGCGTGTTTATCACCTCTGGGTGGACTCGAGTCGGTCGTCGCGGACGGTGATCATGTCCTAGTCAAGCTAAACTTATTGTCCGCTAAGTCACCTGAAGCTGCAGTTACGACACACCCCTCTGTAGTGAAGGCGATAGTCGAACTGGTCCAAGAGCTCGGGGCGAAACCGGTGCTTGGGGACTCTCCCGGCGGTGGAAGCACCACCGCGTCTTACAAAGCACTGTTGGAAAAAACGGGAATTCGGGATGTTGCTGATGACACAGGATGTGAAATTGTCCGATTCGATGAGGCTAAACGAGAAATTGCCTCAATAAAGGCTAAGACGTTTAAGAAGCTTACGCTGGCCAAAGCGGTTACCGAGGCGGACGTTATCATAGGGCTCCCGAAGCTTAAGACGCATAATCTCACGTACTTTACGGGCGCCGTTAAGCTCCTATATGGTTACATACCTGGGTTGTTCAAAACCGAGTACCATCTGCACACAGCTAACGACATAAACCTATTTGCTGACCTACTGCTTGACATCCACGAGACATATCCCCCCGCCCTCACGCTCATGGATGCGATTGTAGGTATGGAAGGTGCGGGCCCGTCTAACGGGAAACCGCGCAAAATCGGGCTTGTTATGGCGAGCAAAAGTTGCACGGCGCTCGACTACGTCGCAGTAACTATAGCGGGCTTTGATCCTATGACTGTGCCAACTGTGAGACTGGCGAAGGAGAGGGGCGTTGGTCCAGATCACTTGGAGGACGTCACGATATACGGAGAGCAGGTCGAGCCGCTTGTAATGGAGAATTTTGAAAAGACATTAACTGCATCGCTTTCGAGAGCTCCGCCATTCCTCATTAACGCCTTGAAGCGGTTTATTGCCGTAAAACCTGTCATCGACGTTTCCAGCTGCAAACGCTGTGGAGAATGTTCTAGGGCTTGCCCACCAAACGCCATTGTGCTTAAAAAAGCCCGTGTGCCGGACATTAACTATAGCAAATGTATACGCTGTTATTGCTGCCAGGAATTATGCCCGGAGGGTGCTATTATAGTGTCTGTCCCGCTTATTAGGAGACTTTTAAAACGTTGACCGTAGTTCAATGTCTCTTTTTTTAAGGTAGGCAGATCTGGTTTAAATCTGAATGCGACTGTTAATTTGAATTTTAAGCTCAAGTTGTGAGGCAAGGATCGCAGTTATGTGGCATAAGACTATATGTCATAAAACATATTGTTTGTTAGAAAGAAAAGGAGGTGAAACGTGTACAGATCGAATAAGAGTAGTTTCGGCAGTAGCAGTGGTAGTGGTAGTGGTAGTGGTAGTTTTAACAAATACGGCAGTGGATCTTTTAATGATTCTCCCGTGGAAGTTGGCTCACAATACGACGTAAAAATCGAAGACACTGCTAGACAAGGAGATGGCATCGCGCGCATAAGCGGACTTGTGGTCTTTGTACCAAACACAAAGGTCAACGATTCAGTGAAAATTGAGATCAAATCAATAAAGCGCAACTGTGCAGTCGCTGAAGTAGTCGAAGCTTCTGAGGAAGCGGAAAGTTCCAGTGACGTTGAGTAGTCACTTGTCATAACGGAACCTTTTTTAAAGATGGATCGACTGCATAATTGTTGGAGGGTTAGCCCTCAGTATTTGACGAGGATGTTGTTTTTCCATCAGTTTTCTATTCATAATCGCTTGTTTTTCTAGCGAGTCGCAAGTTTAGTGAGGCGGGGCGTTGTGCCGCCAATTAGGCGCGGAATGTTTAATTTGCCCCTGCTGACGATTACACATGTTGTATCGAGTTCATTGCTTTCAGTACCACGTCAATTTGGACGATCGCTTTAAGAAATAGGAACTCTTATAAAGTTCTCCTTTGTGAAAGTGACGACAATGGAAGAAAAAAAGCCTTGCAAGTTCTGTGGCGCACTTCTTCCAAGCAATGCTAAATTTTGTACAAGTTGTGGGTCGTTCCTCTCAAGCTCATTGCTTTCTCCATCAAAACGGGCTAATCAGCGTCCCAAGCGACAGCCAAAAAATACCGGTCTTCGCAATGAATCAGACCGAAGGCAGGTCCTAGGTAACCGCCGTTCGTCTAAATTTCAGCTCACAAGCAAACGGGTATTCCAGGGAGTGGTTTTGCTCATTTTCTTTCTCATCCTCGCGGTTATTGTCGGTGGGGCGCTGCATATCCCAACTGGTGGAAATACCACCACAACTACGGTGTCTTCATCATTGCAAGCGCTGCACGCACACAGTATAGTCTGTGTTGGGGATTCAATTACAGAAGGGTTGGCTGACCCCAACAACTGGCCGAACCATCTCAAAACAAGGCTCGGCGGAGATTGGCAGGCCATTAATCAGGGAGTTGGCGGGGATAAAACGGTGGATATGTTCGCGCGGATAGACGAGGCCCTTGCTTCAAACCCTCATTTTGTCATTATCTCGGGGGGCACCAATGACCTTGCGAATGGTGATGTACCACTTGCTACAACGCAGGCAAACATCCGCGAGATGTGCACGCGAATCGAATCCCACGGCGCGGTTCCAGTCTTGTGTACCGTACCACCCAACAATTACTCTCTCGAGCAACGAGATATCCTAAACGGGTGGATAGCCGAGTACGCTAATTCGAAGGGATACGGCCTTATCGATTTTTACGCAGTCATAGATAACCCAGCGAATCCAGGACATTCAAATCCTTTGCTCGTAATGTCAGATGGCATACATCCTAATGCGGCAGGATATTCGGCGATGGGAAACGCAATAGATCTTGGTATCTTCACGGCGGGAAACTGAGTTTGTTTCCTGCTTCTTTGGCTGCAAGTAACTGCTATTTGAAGCGCCTGTAAACGACTGAAACCTTTTCGCAAACTGCTTTAAGGGGAGGTACGATGAGAAGTGGGTTCTGCAGACTTCCGGAAATAGACGATTTCGGAGCGCTTAACGCTGAATGCCGATCTTCTTCGACCACGCGGTCATGTCAGAGAGCGCAAACACAGGGTGCACCATCACCTCACTGAAAAACCTAATTGTTCCAAAGCGAGCGCCAAAATCTTTTGGTCAATTTTTGAAGCTTCTAAACGCTCCGTCAGTTGTATTTTGGAGAGCTATTCGGGGCTCGTACTCGGAATGTGATTAGTTTGAGCTGCTGAAAAAAGCATAAGAAGTAACTAAGGCTGTTAACCGCTCCACAAAATCTAAAATAGTCACATGAACTTATTATGGCCCAAGCATTGACCTTTTATTCACCTGGAGCGGTTACACAGCCTTAGCAATTGTAGACCGAGGCTATAACAAGTATAACTAATAGCTATTTGAGCCTTTATAACAAATTTATTATGTTGTAGGGATTTAGCTTGGCGTTGGTTTTTTTGCTGCTATGAACCCCCAGTAACTCATGTTTTAGCAGCGCTAAGTCAGTAAAATCCAAAACCCGCATAAGATGCAGAACCGACTTTCCACGAACCTGGGTGCTCTTGCTACGTTAGATGTCGGGCTTCATAGAAAATCCATCTGCGTGGGACTGTTCTATATGGCGTTGTCTGTGTATATCACAAAGTCCTGCGGGAAGGGCTGATACAGAGTATTTAGCTCGCGACGAGGCGTCTATTCTTGTTCTGTTTGGGCAAGTTCAAACATCGATAAATTCTCTGGATAGAAGATGGATTGAACGTTGGTCTTCAATTCGTTAATCTTACCTTGCATAGTACCGACAAGCTCGGACGTGTCGTCATAGTAGAGGTTTTCCTTGCACACGGGACACACAAATTCGTATCCACACGTGTTACCACTCGCCATGTCAAACGTGAAGCGACTGCAATGGTTATCACACGTGTAATAGATGGTGTTCAGCTCGCTATCTAACCATCTCTCGAGCGTAGAGAGAAGCTTTTGCGCATCATCAGCGAGGCGACGCTCAATATCCGCAAAGTCCACGTTCCATCTATACAGCATCCACCCGGTTTCTTTGTCGCGCTCAAGTACATAGGAAGCGAGATGATGCTCGTATAGCGTGAATAGCGTTCGCCTCACAATGTTTAATTCAGACCCTGTTTCTTGTGCTATTTGCTGATCCGTTAACCCATTATCTGGAAGTCGCTTAATCATCTCGAGCCCTAGTGGGCCAACCAATTTCTCAAGATATGCTAGTTTTGCCTTGTCTTTCTTCACAGTATATACATGAACTCGAAAAGCCTTATAGCTGCTGCTACAAACAAGTTGCCGATTGAAAATAAGATTTTAAAGAAGAGGTCAGCCCTCTAAGTTAATTAATCCCAAATCCAACTCTGAGGACTAACCGATAACAATGCCTACTATCATAGTAACCCTGTTTGTCGCAGTCTAATTTGCGTCAATCAGGTGCTACGTCTGTGAATGAAGTTAATTAGCACCTCTAGCGAAAAAGACCGCACCGTAGCCATAGGAGTTAATCCAGTCTAATTGTGCTGTAGTGAGGGGGCCTTCCCAGTGGACTCGTCCCTCGGTGCTAACGGTTGAATGTGCAATAAAGATATGCTGTGGGCTCGCGCCATCTTTTTGTGCAACTAGAGTCACACATTCATCTGCCGATCCTTTGCCCACGTTTGCAATGGCGAAGAATTGATCGGTCGCTGGGTCAATAGTGAGTTCACCATATTTGTAATCCCCGATCGCGATATCAAATCGCTGAAAAGCCGAGTCGTCCGTTGACGCTGCTGTTACGTCTTTAGTGGCCGTCAGCGTGCCTATGAGGACAAAGCATAAGGCTATAACAATCGATGTTTTTCGCGTTGTCATTCGCCTCTTTTTCTGACTTGTTTACAAAGAACGCCGCCCGGATAAACGTTTGTAACAATAGTTAGTTACATTGTAAATCGTATCACAGCGCACGTCGTTTAGGCTGGTAAAAGGACAGTTTTACACTTACAAAAATTTTAATGCCGATGCACCCGATCGGCACGGCACTATGGGTATACAGCTAAAACCACCCAGCTCCTTATACACGTCAGCAATGTACTAAGACAGAATCAAAACAAAGGAAGGGCAATTTTGACGATTTTTTCGCAAGATCAATAACTACTAGAGATTAACCTGATTTCGGGCCCTCTGTCGATTTTCAACTATAATGTAATAAGTTCTAGACTATTCCCCAATTCGCCATGCATCCGTGTCTTATCGCTCCTATCCCAAGCGTGCCATGTTGCGTCAAAAAAGTAGTTAAAGAACGCGGGAGATACACTCATGCATGAAGCGGCGTTTGATATCCATTGCCGTTGTTAGTGTTTTTCTTTTGGTGCTTAGCGTTGCGATGGGGAACGGTCTTTTGTCGTGCCAAGTGTAACTAGGCTTAAATGGTCGGGAAGGGGCACTAAAAAGATAATGTTTGGGTTCTAGGATCTGTATAAACGGTTGCGATTTGTCTAAGACGATTCGATAAGGTCCATGAGAGATTTTTTGACTAGTAAAACTAATAAGTGAAACAATGTCTTAACAGGTAAGAAAATGATATCTACAAAATTGAATCAAGCTATTAACGAGCAAATTACTTTTGAATTCTATTCAGCCCACATTTATTTGTCTATGGCTGCGTATTGTGCTTCAGTCGATCTGCCTGGTTTTTCACATTTCTTGCGCGTGCAATATCGCGAAGAGGTTGATCACGCGATGAAGTTTTTTAACTTTGTCGCTGAAATGGAGGGCAATGTGAAGATTTCTGGGTTTCAAGATCCACAAGCAGAGTTTAGTTCCGTGTTAAATGCTTGTGAGACAGCGCTAAACCACGAAAAAATTGTCACTGGTAGGATTTACGACTTAAAAACGATTGCTGAAGAGGAAAAAAACTACGCAGCCTCAAGCTTCCTTGATTGGTATGTGAATGAGCAGATAGAGGAGGAATCTAATTTCTCGGGAATCGTTAGGCGCTTAAAGATGGTAGCTGATAATCCTGCTGCCTTGTTTATGTTAGATAACGAACTCGGAGCACGGGTTTATAATCCACTGCCAGAGGCAAACATCTAAAAACAACACAGTGCATCACTAAAAGACGTTATTCTTTAGGTTCGATTTCAGGCCGTTTTGATGCGTAATCTCAGATGCGTCGCTTGTTCCATTAACTTTCCTTGACATCGGGTTCATTAATTGAAGACACGTTTTTGCATGTTGCGAGGCACTTCCCTAAAAAAGCGTCGCACTTTGTCACTGTACTGGGCGAAGTGGTAAGCTTTTCTTTGGTGATTGAAGCTGCGAACCGGCAATAGTGCCAACTAATGGAGCGAACGAAATAATAGCTGCGACCTTTTTTTTCATGACACTCAGTGGAGGCGTTCACGAACGCTTAAATTTTCGCTTTTCCCCTAAGTCTTAAAATGCAAGATCTAAGCCCACGTATAATCCCTGGCACAATTGATTAAGTTGTCTGAGGTGCTGTTGAAATGCGTGATAATGCATTAAAAATGCGAACTGCTCGAGTCGACTACTTCCCGGATGGGACTTTTGGATAAGTAATTGCTACCGGAGAAACCAAAAATATGTTCAGGGACTAATTCTCGTTCTGCCGATGGATCGTGAGTGAGGTGCGCGAAATGATTCCCTACGATTCAGGACAGGAAATCATGCGTAGGCTATAGAACCCCAATCGTAAGCAGTAGCAACAATGAAGCGATATTGTTGTGTCGAAGCGATCTGCGACCAGAAGAAGCCATTTCTCGTTTGGCCGCGAATTTCTTGTTAGTTCTAAATACAATTAGAATTCAAACTGTTTAAGAGTGATTTCTTATCACTATTAGATCTCTTGACCTTCCACGCGTATGTTGATGATTTCAGGGACAGCACGAGCATCTCCTTATGGTATGCATTGGTTACAAACATTTGCCCCGTTTTTCATCTGTTTGATCCACGCCGTTTGCTTGCAGATTTCACACTGGCCTTTGACGTAAATGATAAGGTTTTCAACTCCTGGAAGCTTTAAGGTGAGTAAGTCCTTTTCATCACAAATGCCCTCTGCAAACAAATTCCACTCAACTGTTGTCATCTTTGAACCCGCATCTAAATCTAAACAATGATTTGAACCTCATCATCGGCTCTATTATACACTATCAAACCTGCGCTTTCTAGCTCGCTAAGAACTTGCTCAATTTCTTGATTGCTGCGCTTGACGGCTTGCGTTATGTGTGCACGCGTGAGCACGTTATAACCATATAGGTATCTAATTCGGTTAAGTGCAGCATATAGTTCGCGAGCGGCCTCCGTGTGGAGTCCCCAGGCGTTTAAATCCATAACGCTCTCTTGCGCTTCGTTCATTGCTAGGTGTATCGCTGGCAAACTTGATAACGTTTTTCGGTTTTTGCGCTTCTTTTTTTGCTTAAATAAACGTGTTTGTGTCGATATTTTCGTGGTTATACCGTCGGCGTGATGTTCGGTCATTGGTCTCGCTTGTGTCCTCTTTTTTTTAGTTGGATAACTAAGCGAGTCCAAAGGTATTATTAAAAGTGAACGGCAGGTAAGACCTCATCGTGGAGAGTCAGGCCGCTACGTCATCGACATGGACATGCTCCGTCAGAGCCCCATCTTCGGATCGGCTCACAAGGTCCAAAGGGCTGGCCAGATAGAATACATCGCGCCCAATACAAGTACCGCATCGGCGATGATGTGGATAGCGAATACCGGCCACATCGAGCCGGTCCTGCGGTAAAGGAGCAAGTAACCGGGCGTGATCAGGAACTGGGCGATGAGGAAGATCTGAGACCAGGGCGTGATGGATTCGAAGGAAGGCAGGAACTTGCTCCAGAACATGACGTGTATAAGGCCTACGAATATTACCGCCATCAACATCCCGATCACCCCTCCTATGAAGCGCTTTCGCCTCTCCGTCCAGCGTGTCTCGAAGGCGTCGAATATGTAGACCCAAAGCAGCTGTTCCATGGCCGCGTTGATGGGGACCCAGATGAGCAGTGTGAGCAGGACCCCCTCCCAGGGATCGTTGACGGGTATGATGGTCAGGTAGGCGATCGTCTGGACGAAGAGCTGGAGGGCCAATAGCCCAACAAAGAGCTTGAAGGACCAACTGACCGGTCTGACATAGTCGAGGCTCTTCTTGCGCCAGAGCACGATGGCCACGCAGAAGACTCCATAGTACAGGATTAGGGGCACGAAGGCTCCGCTCCAATCCAGCATCAGCCAGCAGGCGATGGGCAGGAGGAAGGTGGCGATGAGCGCCAGGCCGAGGTCGAGGTTGGTCGCTTTGAACTTCAGGCGCTCCACTCTATAGGAAAGGATCCCAGGTAGGTCCATGCACGGTTATCGGTATTCAAGATAGAAAAACGTTCAGATGCTCAGGCCTCCCCCCATTTCTTCGGCGGGTTGGCCTTCGCATCGTACTCCTTGGCCTTGTCTTCCATGCCAGTTTTCGCATAGGTATCGGACAGACCTCTGAACCAGGGCCTTCGGTCGCCCGCCTTGGTGATGGCCAGGCTCTTGCTGAGGTACCTCAACGGTTCGTTCGGCATGCCCTGACCTTGTAAAAGAAGACGACATCGGTCGCGCCCGATGGTCGGCTAAATTTCGAGACAGCGTGCTAAATCATTAAACAAGTTTGATAATGCGCTTTTAAACTACGTTATTACGTAGTGTGCCGACGCCGTAGCGAACTGCCCAGTTTTTCCGGTTCGGGTGAATCGTCAAAAAAATTCTAATTTTTTAAAGTAGATGATGCGGCTATCTTATGTCCACCACAACTTTTCCTTTCGGATGTTGTGTTTCGAAATAGGCAAATGCTTCTTTGACTTGTAAGAACGGGAAAACCCTCTCAATCTGCACTTTTACTTTTCCATCGTCAACGTATCCCGCAAGCCTTTGGAGTTGTTTTCAGTTGGGATGAATTATCATTCAGTTTCTTATGATCTTATTCCGTAGTCACTCCGTCGAATTCCGCTTCATTGGCTTCGGCTTCTTCCTTCGTGGCCCGCACGATTCCATCCTTGTGATGAGCCGGGGAATAGATCGTATAGAGTTTCAGGTCTTCTGTTTTCGAAGTGTTGATGATATTGTGCTGTGCGCCGGCGGGCACCACCACCGCAACCCCGTCACTGAGTTCATATTCGTTGCCGTCAATTACGCACTTTCCCTGCCCTTTCTCGAAACGGAAAAACTGGTCGTTTTCCTCGTGCACTTCCATTCCAATGTCTTCTCCGGGCTTGAGGCTCATAAGTACCAGCTGACTGTGCTTTGAAGTATAGAGTACCTTGCGGAAATTGCCATTTTCCAGAGTTGTTTCCTCGATATCAACAGAAAATCCTTTCATATTCTGTAAATAATATTGACGCTATATAAAATCGTTCTTGAGCAGGATCCCCCAAAACAAGAATTAAACTTGCTATGGAAGACAAAACTAATTTTTTGAGGAAAACTATGGGGTAACGATATTAAACCAGAATTCAAAGTTGTCCATCAACGACAAAAAATCGATCAGTTTTTCCTGACTACCCACGATGTTCGCTTCACCCGTCGCCAGCTTGTCAGCCAGACTGGCTTCGCCCAGCAGAACCGGGACCAACGCGGCGCGACTCGCAGTCACAGGCTGCAGCGATCTGCTCCACCGCGGCGTGGTATTCCCCCCTCTGACATCGGTTCGCCAGGGTAGTTGTCTTTTATATGCTGGTCTAGACTGCTTGATGCTACGCAGTATGGGCCAGGGAGGCCTTTGATATATCGCAAATGTAGCTCTCCAATTTCATCAAATCCAATTGATTTATCTTTTCCGCATAAGTCGCAGTGTAGAAGATGAAAGAAGAAACCGCCGCCTGAGTTTACGTCAAAATTGTTGTCGCATTGTAGACATTTGACGTGATAGCTGCAGCCCATTTGAACGCCTTTATTCAGCGATTCAAGACAATTAGCTTTCGATATGACCGATCAGCTCTTCTTTGTCTAATGTCTTGTCGTTTCGCTCTTTTCTGATCTCTTTGCTTTTTATGTCATTCGTAATTCTCTTTATAAAAGCCTCAAAGTCTGAGTCAATCGTGAGCTTATTAATCGTATCCCAGTCTAACATACTTTGGGTTGTGCGGGGAAAAGCAATTCTGAAGAATCTGACCGGTGACGTGTTAATTGTTCCGCTCGAACGTAAAATCGCCACCGAGATAGTCGATCTTCACGCGGCTGCCTTCCTCGAACTCCCGCTTGAGAAGCTCGACGGCCAACGGGTTCTGGATCCGCTGCTGGATCACCCGCTTCAAAGGCCGGGCGCCATAGGTCGGGTCGTAACCTTCCGACGCGATTTCGTCCAAGGCCGTCTCGGTCACGTCCAATTCGATCCGCCTGTCGGTTAGCTGCTTCCGCAACCGCGCGACCTGAAGCTCGACGATCTTGCGAATCTGCCCCTTTTGCAAGGGGTGGAAGATCATGATCTCGTCGACCCGGTTGAGGAACTCGGGCAGAAAACGGGTTTGCAGCGTCTCCATCAGGGCGTCGCGCATCTCCTCCTCGGTGCCGCCCTCCTTGGCGATCTCCTGGATCACCTGGCTGCCGATGTTGCTGGTCATCGCGATGATCGTGTTGGTGAAGTCGACCGTGTGACCCTGATTATCGCTCAACCGCCCATCGTCCAACACCTGCAACAGGACGTTAAAAACGTCGCGATGGGCCTTTTCGATTTCGTCGAGAAGGATGACGGAATAGGGCCGTCGGCGAATCGCCTCGGTCAACGCGCCGCCTTCCTCGTAGCCGACGTAGCCCGGCGGGGCGCCGATCAATCGGCTCACGGTATGCCGCTCCATGAACTCGCTCATGTCCAAGCGGATCATCGCGTCTTCGCTGTCGAACATCACCTCGGCCAGCGCCTTGCACAACTCGGTCTTACCGACGCCGGTCGGTCCAAGGAAAATAAACGAGCCAATCGGCCGGTTCGGGTCCTGCAAGCCTGACCGGTTCCGCCGCACGGCGTTGGCCACGGCCTCGACTGCTTCGTCCTGACCGACGAGCCGCTGGTGGATGCGATCTTCGAGCACTAAGAGCTTCGCCCGCTCAGTCTCCATCATCCGCGAGACGGGAATGCCCGTCCAAGCACTGACGACCTCGGCAATTTCCTCCGGACCGACCTCTTTGCGCAAGAGCCGGCGTGTGCCGTGGGTTGGCTTCTCGTCGACGTCCGATTCGAGCGTGTCCAACTGGCCGGCCAGCTTTTTCTGTTCAAGGTCCAACTCGTAAAGTTTCTGGTAATCGGCCTCGGAAACGATGCTGCCAGCCGATTGCTTCTCCTTAATCGACGCAGCTAACTGATTGTACTGCAACTGGGCGTCCATCAAGTTTTTACGGATATCCTGCACGTTGCCCAGCCCGCTCTTTTCAAGCTCCCACTGTTTGCGCAGGTCGGCAAGCTTTTTGCGCAGCTCCGTCATCTCCTCCTGGACTTCCTCGCGACGTTGCTGTGCATGCTCCTCGGTCTCGTCGGCCAGTTGGCGGTCGGCCAGCTCAAGCTGCACCAGTCGCCGCTGTACCACGTCGATCTCACTGGGCACGCTTTCCAGTTCCATCGCCAGCCGGCTGGTGGCCTCGTCCATCAGGTCGATGGCCTTGTCGGGCAAAAACCGGTCGGCGATATAGCGGTGCGAAAGGTTGGCCGCCGCTACGAGGGCGGAATCTTTAATCCGCACGCCCTTATGATGGGCCTCGTAACGGGGTTTTAGACCTCGCAAAATGGCGATTGTATCCTCGACCGACGGCTCCCCGACCATGACCGGCTGGAATCGCCGCTCCAACGCGCCGTCCTTTTCAATATATTTGCGATATTCATCCAGCGTCGTGGCGCCGATGCATCGCAGCTCGCCCCGGGCCAGCGCGGGTTTCAACAGGTTCGCGGCGTCGCTGCCCCCTTCGGCCCGACCGGCGCCGACCACGGTATGCAACTCGTCGATAAACAGAATCACGTTGCCGGCGTCGTTCACTTCGCGCAACACGGCCTTGAGCCGCTCCTCAAACTCGCCACGGAACTTTGTGCCGGCTACGAGCGCGCCCATGTCGAGCGCGATCAGCCTCCGATTTTTCAAACTCTCGGGCACGTCGGCCTCGACGATCCGCAGGGCAAGCCCCTCGGCGATGGCCGTCTTGCCCACGCCCGGCTCGCCGATCAACACGGGATTGTTTTTCGTCCGGCGCGAGAGGACTTGCATGACCCGGCGGATTTCCTGGTCCCGACCGATCACCGGATCGAGTTTTCCCTGCCGGGCGCGATCCACCAGATCGATGCCATAGCGTTGCAACGCTTGGAACTTGTCTTCCGGCGTCTGGTCGGTCACACGCGCGCTGCCGCGGACCGCCTGCAACACCTTTAACAGGTCTTTCTCAGTAACGGCATTGAGTTTCAGAATATTTTTTGCTTTCGAATCGACCTTCGCCAATGCCAGCAAAAGATGTTCGGTCGAGACGAACTCATCTTTCATTGCATCGGCCTCGCGTTGGGCCGCTTCGAGCACCTGATTCAGCTCCCGGCTCCCTTGTGGCGGCGCTCCGCCCGAGACCTGGGCGAAATGTTTTAGTTCCGCCTGTATGATTGAATCGAGTTGTTGCCGGTTCACTCCAATCCGCTCGATGATCGGCCCGATGATTCCATCGTTCTCCGTTAACAGCGCGGCCAGCAGATGCAGCGGATCGATCTGCGCATTGCCTCGATCGGTCGCGAGTTCTTGCGCCCTCACCACAGCCTCTTGTGCCTTCAGCGTTAATTTGTCGAATCGAAATGCCATAGTTCTGTCCCCTCTCTCTACGCTTATATACTCTGCACCATACTCCTAATTTCACATTGCCGGAGAACGTCTATGATGTGTATATGCGATATTGGAGCGGTATTGAGTCCCGTGAGTAAATATAGCAAGCCACTCAAACGGCTTTAAACTAAAAGCGAACCCGCTCAATCGCTGATTCACGTCCCATATCAGCAACCGTCCAAAACCATGCTTCGCCATTTTTAACACGAAATATACCAGCGGTTTCAGCAAAAGGACGCAAAAACGGTCTCTCGGTTAGGAGGCGTTCTTTCATGGCCGCGTCGTCAATGAATTCAGCTGTGCCAATAACGCGCATCATTGTTCCTAAGTCCATCGTGCCTCCTTGCCCTAATTGGGATTCAGGAGGGGCGTAGAAAGATAACGCTATTTTGGGGTTATTTGAGAGTTGTCGGAAGACCGCTTTTGCTTTGTTAGTAGAGAAGTAAAAGCCGTTTTTATCAGCAAACCACATGCCGAACGTCCGTACTTGTGGCTGATCGCCTTCGACCGTTGCCACCGAACAAATGGGATGTTCATTGGCGAACTTAACATATTCCTCAAAGTCCATAATGTCGATTAATTTCGTTTTGACATTAATAAGGCTTACCCGATTTTTCCAGCAGTATGATATGGGTAAAATGACAAAAGATCCCTCTTTCGCGTCTGCAGTCCCATTTTATTACAGGAGATCTGCGGAAGTTTGCTGAACAATCCGGGGGTATCACTCAATAAGATATGTCAAACCGAGCGTACATTATGACGCACGGCGAGTGGAATTGATTGGAAGCATTATAAATCGCCTCTACCTGAAAATGTGTATGATGCGTCTATGCAATATTGGAAAGACGTAGAATTTTCTTAGTATGCACCATTCTCACAATGCACACACAAAGGACGTCCACACTTAGCTTACGTAGTATGCCCTTCGGGGTCGATTGACCGGAAATATTCGATGGAAACACTGACTTCGATGGTTATGTAAATCAAATGAAAAGGTGCTTGGACTGTTGTGTAATTTGGAGCCCAAGCCCAAGAAGGCATTTTGGGATCGGATCAGAGGTTTTGAACCTGATTCGATCGCCGCCCTAAGTAAAGAACGAGCTATATCGGTGCTTTTTTTACGTTTTCTATCGCCTTCGCGGCAATTTCGACCGTTGCCGCTCCGGTAATGACGGGCGTGAACTCTAGCTGCGTGCCCAACTTCTTCGACACAATGAGCATGAGCTCGGTCATTTGTGTCTCATCCAGATCGGCCACCATGAAGACATTGCGCGTGCCTGCCTCTGTATACATTACCTCTGGCTTGAACCGGTTCACCACATATCCGATGATTTTCCCGGGCCCCCCTTCTTCGAAATCTAAGCGATTTCCGACGTCTGTCGAAACCTCAAAATATATTAAGAAACGCACTATTGATCACCTCTCTTATAATTCAACGTTCAAGAATAAAGCCTTCACCCGGATTTGAGCACTCCGTGTCACCGTGGCTACAAAAAAGCGTAACCATCAGTTTTTACATCTTACATCTGTGCGAATACCAACTCATTTTATTTAGGGCGATCTTAGGAAATTTGCTGAACAATCCGGCGATATCTCTCAATAAGATATGTCAATCCGAGCGTACATTATGACGCATTATGAGTGGAATCGATTGGAAGTACTACAAGCATCCGCTTCCCGAGCACGTGTATGATCTTTATATGCAATATTGGGGAGACGTGCGGTTAGCATGTGAGGATGCTCGCACCGACCAATGATTTGGATGAAAGCACGAGAATGGGTAACGACACTGCGATCATGTATATTTTTCCTTCAATCCCCGTGCAAATACCCGTGCTTCCTCCAAGTCGTCCGCATTTGGCCTTCCCTTGTTAATCCCCCCGACAAGTTTCAGCGGCCCCCACGAATCCCACGCCTTGCAGGAGAAATCAGCCACCACGGAGAACCCTCGACTCACCAGCAGCTCTTTAAAAGCAACATGATGCTCTACTTTCCCGTCACCACTGGTAGAGAAGATAAACGTCCGTGTTCCCGTGACGGTGTGGAGCCCCTCCACAAACTGGAGGAGGGTCCTATGGAACTTCCCGTAAAAAATGCCTGATCCGAATCCGATCAGGTCATATCCCGTGAGGGTTTCGGGTCGTGTCTGACCGATAGAGACAAGGTCCGCCCCCAACTCTTCTGCCATCACCTTTGCGACTTGTTCCGTGTTCTTGTGGTGAACTGAGATATAGGCAATCAACAGTGTTTTCATGATGGATACCCTTGATGGTGCTTATCGTTGATATTCTCTGCCCTACAACCACCGCTACGATCACGATCATGCCGATTTTGCCTTGCGTTTCCTAAAATCGTCATCCGCTGCCTGAGCACGTCTATGATGTGTATATGCAGTATTGGGCGAATGTGCGGTTAGTGTGCGGCACGGAGTTGACGTAAGGCGCTTGCAGCAGGTGCTGGGCCGTTCAAACATCAATACGACAGCAGTTTACCTAAGGTTCAATGACCAAGACCTGCAAGACGTGTATGCTAACGTGCCTTCTTAACTGTACCTTATAACGTCCATGTTTTTTCAGTCTCTTGCTTGTGTCTTTCTAAGCAAGCGAGCGCCAGCTTGATAATATCCTCTTGTGATAGCTCAGTCTTCTTGGCTGCCTGTATTCGAGCTTCAGCATCATGAGCCATTCCCACGTGTCTTTGGAGACGGTAATTTCAATTCTGACCATAGTTCTTACCAGCTTTACTAACCCCAGTATAATGGGGGAGTGAATTCAAGACAGAGTTTTACCATCTCTATAGCCTTTGCTTCGATTTCACGGCAGCCTTCTAATAATGCTGTTGCTGTTTCTTGTTCACCGCTGCCTAAAGTTGAATCCTCAAATTCGTGAACATCTTTGGCACTCCATTCTTCAGCCTCGATTTGTTCATCTGAAAGCCTCACGTGTCCCATAGCTACGCCTTGTACGGATAATTCGGTCGCAATATCGTTTACTTTTTCGATTGATTGTATTATTTTACTCAGAAGAACTAAGGCCCGCGCGAAACTAACTAGTTAAATCTTCTTCGCCATAAAATCAATTATGGCTAAAACAATTCTTCACAAAGCTGAAACACGAGGCGATGCAAACCACGGCTGGCTTCACAGCAGGCATACATTTAGTTTTGCCAACTATTACAATCCCGAACGAATGCACTTTGGTCAGCTGCGGGTTTTAAATGATGACTGGGTTTCACCAGGCATGGGCTTTAGCACTCATCCGCACGACAATATGGAGATCATCTCTATCCCTCTTGAAGGCGATTTGGAACATAAAGACAATATGGGAAATGTAAGCGTGATCAAGCATGGCGATGTGCAGGTAATGAGTGCAGGCACCGGAATTACCCATAGTGAATACAATAAAAACAAGGATAAGCCGGTGAAGTTTCTACAAATCTGGGTGTTCCCCAATAAGGAAAATGTCACTCCCCGATACGATCAGATCACCTTAAACATTGCCGACCGTCAAAACAAGTTGCAGCAAATAGTGTCTCCTAATCTGGATGATGCCGGAGTATGGATTTATTAAAATGCATGGTTTCATATAGAAAATTCGACACAGGGGTCAGTGCCGATTACCCTTTAAAAGCTAAAGACAACGGGGTATATACTTTTATTTTAAGCGGCGATGTAACCATCAACAACCAGCAATTAACAACTCGTGAGGGATTTGGCGATGGGCTGTTGAAAAATTATCTATCAAATCCGATACAGATTCGGAATTCTTGTTGATGGAAGTCCGATGACTATATGATTTAGATAATATTGTCATTAATGTATATGCCTGCCTTTTAGGTGTTTTGGCCTTACTACTTAGCAAAGGAGATCGAAGCATAGGATCAGAATCATAAAAAGTAGAAGGCGCAAGTCTTGTTGTTCTACCTTTAGGCCTGCGCCAACGAGCGTTAACACTTGGAAGTATTAACATGATTAAGTTAGTTGTTAGAGATAAAAGGTTTACTAATTTTTCCAGCGATGGACACGAAATTCCATTACATTTTGACATAATGAGGTGAATCAATTAGCCCTTTCACCACATTTCAAACTCCTTATGATGCTGTTTATGCTATGTCATTAACGGGGCGTTACACAGCTGTAAAACCAAAAAAGAATAGGAATTATTAAGTCATTATTAGCCACTTGCGTAAGCGTATACAATTCAAATCAATAACTACGATAACTGTTCTATTACTCGTGGTTGCATCTTTGTTAGTAGCAGGTTGCACTACAAACACTACAAGCAATACTAATCAAACACCTACGTCAAGCGCAGCGACAAACGATGCTTTTCTAGAATGGTATCTTGCCGAGTACAAAAACGTATCATACGCAAATACAAACCTCAGCCATAAGGCGTGGGAACTTACGTGGATTAACAGCACTTCCGCACGTTTAGAATACACGTTCTTCAACAAAACTGCAAATATGTCGTTCAACCACCTCCAGACATATATCGTATTTCCAACAACGCAAGACGCAACAAATTACCTTAACGCTATGAACAAGACAGCAAACAGCCTCATTAGCACACAATACATAAGCGGCGGGGCGTATCAAAAGTTTACAGGTCACACACCGACGGTTTACAAAGAATACAAGTGGAACGAAGGGAATGTAAATATTCTCTCAGAATACACGGCTCATGAAATTGCACAACTAGATAATCTCATCGATATACATACTGGTAAACGGGTAGGTTATAACTAGATAGACAAATCTAGATAGACAAATACGTTGGCCCGCATATCAGGGCTGCTTAGCATGTTCCTATAACCTATTTCCTATCTCCTCTCTCTTTATTTCTTTTTTCAGTTTCCTTTACGTGTGGGGCTTGAATTTCAGAGTGCCGCACAACGTATGGAGTTACGGCATGAAAAGTATCATGCAAACGCGCTTGCTGCGCTCAGAACCCGCTTGCTGTGTGCTAACTGTAACAACATGATACAAATTTTTTGTATCCTATCGATTGAACAAAACCTATGTTTTGTTAAATAGATAAGCCCAAAAATCCAAATCAACAAAAGTTTAATAGTTTCGGCATCTTTGGGGGCAGCAGAGGAATGCTATGAACAGCGTTTTTGAGAGTATCTATTTAAGGAGGTCTGTGAGGGATTACAAGCCGAATGACGTGCCCGATGACATTATCAGAGAGTTGATCAGAGCGGGCACGTATGCACCGTTTTCGCCGGATCCCACGAGGCAACAACCGCGGAGGTTCGTTGTCATCAAGAACAGAGAGATGATTGATAGGCTATCTGAGCGGGCGAAAAAATTGTGGCTTGATACGTATACGAGTTCTGACTCGGAGATTGGGCTGCCAGAGAATATAATGAAAGCGCTGAAAATGCCGGAATTTCACATTTTCTACAATGCTCCCGTACTGATCCTGATGTTCGCGAAACCGTATGAGCGTACTTCACATAATTACGATTGCGCGGCAGCGGCCGAGAACATGCTGATCGCCGCTCGGTCATTGGGCATCGGCAGCTGTTGGATAGGGTTCGGTATGCCACTGGGTTCTGATCAGGACACGCTGGCAGAGCTGGACGTGCCGGAAGGGTACCGTTTAATGGTCCCGCTTATTTTCGGCTATCCGGTGAACGAAACTCAGAAGGTACCGCCACGCAATGGCGAGGTCATATTTAAGTGGATAACGTAAATCGCGCGTCGGATAGCAACAGCCAAACAACTAAGTTAGTCCGCATATCAGGAAGAGGCATAACGTGTTCCTATAATCTATTCCCTATCTCCTAGCTCGTTATTTCTTATTTCGATTACCATCGTTTAAGTGATCGATTACAGCTAGTATATAACGCTAAGAAGCAGTTTGGGCTAGTGGAGTTGATGTGGTGCAAATGTGGTTTTGGTTTTGCGTAGGCTTTGCCTATGTGTTCCTTGGGGTGTCTAATTATTACTTGGCAACGCGTCGTTCGCTCCATGTTCCGATTCTACCGAGATCGCGCGAACTGGAAGAGGAAGACGCGCAACGTTCACAAGCAGATATAGAAAAAGAGCTTAAGGATGGAGTGGTAAGCTTTGAAGACTGGATCAGAGGATTCAATAGTATCAGGGATTTCGTAAAAGAATTCAATAAATCCGCCAAGACAAACCGCAGGGTTCTTTGCCTAGCTGCATTATCATTTTTCCTAGCTGCAGGCATCTCATTCGCGCAAGGTACACTCAGCGTATAGAATTTTAAAAATAGGCATAAAGTGTTCCGTTAAACTTCTTTCTAGCTCATAGCTCGTAATATCGAACGGTGATTATATGCAATATGTAGGGACTTCAAAAATCAGCAAACTAAACCCCAAGCCAAACCTGACATATCCATTAATTCGACTTCCTCAAAGATATAGAACGATCATTGGCAAGACAGCCCACATAGATGAGTCGTGGGAAGAGGGTCAGAAAGCCATCGTCTTAGTTTTTGATGAGACAGAAAATAAAGAGAAGGTTATACAACCGGTTATAAAACGAAACCCTGAATCTGATTTTTCGGCTCGAATTGCGGTTCTTGAAGAAGAAATCAGGGAGTTACGAACTCTTATTGAAAAAGAAGCCCATTTCTACGCCAATATTCAAAAAACAGATGGGCCCGGGGCGATTCGAACGCCCGATCTCCGCCGTGTGAAGGCGACGTCATAACCAACTAGACCACAGGCCCTATTTTTCACGTCGATAGCCAAACAGATAAGTTTATCGTTTGGTCACCTCACCCAATTATTCAAGCAGCAGCGAGTATAGCTGCTTTCTTAGCATCTGCCAAGTGGAACGCGTCCATGCAAGGCAACCACAAGTCAACCGAGTTTTCCGACATCGATCTGAGCCACTGGAAGGACTACGACGACGTCATCCTCGATTCATTGTGGCTGCTCGGCCCACGCGATAAGACCGGACCTCACGTTGGAGACTATTGGGGCAATTTCATCCCCCAGATCCCGCGCCAGGTCTTGATACGTTTCACAAAGCGTGGCGACGTAGTCGTCGACCTCTTTAGCGGCATGGGCACCACGCTCATCGAGTGTAAGCGTCTCGGCCGCAGTGGACTCGGCGTTGAGATCGACCCTGTGGTGGCTGAACGTTCGCTGGAGCGCATAAACAGCGCAGGAAACCCGTACGATGTTTCGGTCGCCGTGCTTGTAGGGGACTCAACGCTGGCAGCGACAGCGAAGCGCGTAAACGCCACACTTAAAGAATGGGGCACCGAAATAGCCGATTGCGTCATCCTCCATCCGCCCTATCATGACATCATCAAGTTTAGCGAGTGCGACGGCGATCTTTCAAGCGTCTCATCCGAAGTGGCATTTCTGGACAAGATCGGTCTAGTAGCGCAACACGCGTATGAAATGCTGAAACCCGCTGGCTTTATGGCGCTCGTGATCGGCGACAAGTACGTTAATTCACGGCTCGTTCCGCTCGGGTTTATGTGCATGCAGCGCTGCATCGACGCCGGCTTTGTTCTTAAAGCGATCAACGTCAAGGAAATCCTTAACAACGAGCGGGGCAAGGGCAAGAATAACAACCTGTGGAGGTATCGTGCGCTCGTGGGCGGCTTTTACCTCTTCAAGCACGAGTACGTCATGATCTTTCGCAAGCCGGCAGCTCGTGTCAAGCCGCGCCCTAAAGGTGCCGTGCCATAAGCTTTTTGACGTCGATATCGTTTATCGGAGCGTAAGCTAGGGCTTCGGCGTTTAATGAACGGTACTCATCATCGAATGTCGGTGCTTCTGCCTCGTATAGCACCCCGATAGGGATCTTATCTCCCGCTTCCTGCGCCTTCTTTAGGGCGAGCTCGTAATCGAAGCGATCATACTTCATTTCGTCAAGCTTGTAAACGTGGTCATTCCACCACTTCCACGTGTTGACGTAATTAAACGTGACGCACGGTTGGCCAATGTCAACTAGCGAGAATCCTTTGTGCCGGATCGCTTTTTCCATTAGTGCGATGAGGTGCTTGTTCTCGCCGCTAAAGCCGCGTCCGACAAAGGTCGCGCCTGCTATAAGCGCAAGGGGCAAGGGGGTGACCGGCGACGCGAAGACGCCTTCCGGGGCGACCTTCCACTTGGTGCCCTTGAAGGTCGTTGGCGACGGCTGGCCGGTCGTAAGGCCATAGATCTGGTTGTCGTGCACGAATACCGTGATATCTACATTTCGCCGAGCAGCGTGCAAAAGGTGCCCTAACCCCTCTCCGTATGTGTCGCCGTCTCCGGCATGTACGATGACCGTCAAATCGCTGTTAGCAAGTTTAACTCCCTGTGCAACGGGAATAGACCTCCCGTGTAGACTATGAAGTACGTATGTGTTGATCCAGTAGCTGAGGTTTCCCGAGCACCCGATGCCGCATACGATCGCCGTCTTGTGCGGCGAAAGGTCCATATTTGCATAAGCATTTTTCATTGCGTTCCAAATACCGAAGTTCCCGCACCCTGGACACCACGTAGGCCACGTTCCGGGCACGTCGTAGCGATGTATGTCCCCCATTTCAAAGCACCTCCTTGATTTTCTGATAGAGCTCATCCGCGTTGAAAGCTCTGCCATCGTACCTCAAAATGGTATGATCAGGCCTGATCTGAGCGTGTTCTTTAATGAGACTGCCGAGCTGTGCGCCCCGGTTGTTTTCGATCAGAATGACTCGCCTCCCCTCAAGGTGCTCTTTGACGAGTTGTGAGGGGAAGGGGCTCATAAAGAGCACCTGCAGGAACCCGAGTTCAACGTCGTCGTTGGCTCGAAGGTAATCCATCGCGTCGAGAATCGCACCTTTCGTCGAACCCCAGCCAACCAGCACGGTGCCTGACGAGTCGTTGCCGTGGTACTTGATTCCGTCGAGCAGTGCTGCCGCCGTGAAGAATTTCCTACAGCGCTTGTCGACTAACTTTGCGACTACTGGGGCATCTTCGGAAAAGTAGCCACGCTCGTCGTGTTCGTCGCTGTTTGAGTTAAACATGCCACCCTCAACTCCTGGGACCGTCCGCGCTGACACCCCTGAAGATGTCGCTTCGTATCGGCTATAGTCAGCAGGTACTGCTCCCTCCGTGAGCAGCAAGCCGCGATCGACGTTGAGTCCGTCCGTCTCGAAGGGTTCCGATGTAAAAAACGAGGTTCCCAGATGTTTGTCAGTAAGGATGAGCACCGGCGTTTGGAGTGCATCAGCGAGATTGAACGCCCTGAACGTTTCGAAGAAGCATTCTTTCGGGTCGCCCGGCGCTATAACTATGCGAAAGAAGTCCCCTTGAGATGCATGAAGGCAGAACCGTAAGTCTCCTTGGGCCGTTCGGGTGGCGAGCCCAGTTGAAGGGCCGGGGCGTTGGCCATCAACGACTACGAGCGGGTTCTCCGTCGCTCCCGCAAGTCCGAGACCCTCGACCATTAACGAAAAGCCTCCACCGGAAGTTGCCACCATTGATCGAGCGCCGGCGAAACTCGCCCCGATCGCCATGTTGATTCCGGCGATTTCATCTTCAGGCTGAACCATCGCAACGCCGTACTCCCGAGCATGAGCGGCGATATACGTCATAACGTTATGCGTCGGCGTCATTGGATAAATAGCAATAAACTTCATCCCGGCTTTGAACGCACCCATGCATATCGCGTCGTTTCCGGTCAAAGTCATCCTGTTTGGGCCTTTTAGGGGTCTTAGTCCGCCTTTGTAAGGTTCTGGGTACGAGCGCGTCACGTAATCATGTCCTGCTTTTGCCGCGATTACGTTTTGCTCGACGATTTTCTCGCCTTTGTCGCCAAATACATCTTGAATTGCGGCATTTAGGAGCCTAAGCTCATATCCGATCAGGGCAACAGAGGCCCCCATTGCGGCCACGTTTGCGGCCACTTTGGGCAGGTGCAAGTCGGTTACCAGTTTTGTTAGGGGTACATCGCACAAGGCAATATCCCCTCGCTGTGGTGCAACGTTGAAGCTCTTCGCATCGTAGAGGAGCACGCCTCCAGGGACTACATCGTTCAAATCCATTACAATCGTCTCAGCGTTTAGTGCGACAAGGACGTCTACAGGTAAGATCGGAGCCCTCACGCGTTGTGCATCGATCCTAAGTTGAAACGTGTTGTGCCCCCCGCGGATCAGCGAAGGGTACTCTGGATGCGCAACAACGTGGTAGCCGCCTTTAACGAATGTCTTTGAGAAGATCTCACCAACGGTCAATATGCCGTATCCGGCTTCGCCCCCAATTTTCCAGTTGAGTCGACTATTATTCATTGTTCCTCCTGCTACTCTGGCAGCTTTCAGTATCGGCCGACGTGACGCGTAAAACTATCCCGAAACAAACACGCGGTGCGAAATGCAAGAGCTAATTGCTGCAAGCAGCGGCGGTTTTCATCAGGATTGGACCGCACTGAGTCTTTCTATAAGGATCTTATAAACGCCGCCTGCCTTTCCGCTTGTTATTGCTTGTGCAGCGTCCTCATATGATCCCTCTATTAGATTGATGTTCTCCTCAATCCTCCGAATAGCGTCCCTCAGTTCGGCAGGATCGGTAACTCGGCAGATCCAGCCTTCAATAATAACCGATTTCCAGTCTCTGAAGTCATTAATATCGTGAATCTCGAAGCAAGCCCGTTGGTTCTCTTCAAGATATTCCAGGGCCCGCCCACGCGAGCTCTGATATAAGAGCAGCGCGGCGTCGGTGTGTGTATAAGCGATTGGAATGCAGTAAGGCTGGTTTCTGCCACACAATGCGAGGTTTCCGTATTTTTTCGTTTTGATAAACTCAAGAGCTTTGTCTTGGGGCAATTCGTGCATGATAGGTATTTAACGCGCTATACGCGAATAAAGTATTTGTAAGTGGAAGCATATGCTACCCCCCAAGTTCAACGGTCTCTGCGAGTTAATCCCGCGGAGCGCGTTAAGGATTACTCCGTAAGGGCGCTCTTTGTTTTGCTGTGTTCTGTGACGCGGCTCAATTCGCGTAGTTTGGGTGGCAGGAAGCCGAAAAAGGCCCTAACAGAACTCTAATGTTTATATAATCTGGCGCCATAAGCACTTACATACCGAGAAATCGGAGGTTTCCAAAAAGGCATGAGCTCTGGAATGTGTACCGTTTGCGGACTCCCTAGCGAGTTGTGCATCTGTGAAGAAGTAGCGAAGGAACAACAACGAATAACAGTCAAAGTGAACAGAAGGCGCTACGGAAAGGAGGTCACCGTCATCGAGGGAATTGATCCTCATGAAATTGATCTCGGAGATCTTACGAGCTACCTCAAAGCAAGACTTGCATGCGGAGGGACTGTGAAAGACGGCCTCATTGAATTGCAGGGGAATCACAGAGATAGAGTAAAAGAGATCCTTGCAGGTAGAGGATTTTCTGCTGCGCAGATCAAAGCATAAGCTCAGCTGCGCTCATCCCAAGCTTATATGGAATCCAACTGTATGTAGGTAAAAACTGCTGTTCGCGCTAATAGCGCCCACTAATAGGATTTGCAGGTGGAGCTTTTACTACTTAGTGTGTAACTCCACGCACGACGAGCATTTTATAGCTAAATATTTCTAACATAGGTTCACGTTTGTAATTAACAAATCGAGCAATAAAGCCGTTCTGAGCGAATTTTTCTACGGCGTCTGTTTACGGAGGTGAGACGTTGAACGTTGATTACCGGGGTCACGAAACAGCACTTGCGCTTTCCAAAAAAATCAGTGAGCTCGTCCACAAACACGGCAAAGAAATCAAGATAATGCACGTTTGCGGGACACACGAAGCATCTATTACCCGGTTTGGCGTACGATCTCTATTGCCTGACAACTTGAAAGTGGTGATGGGTCCGGGTTGTCCAGTTTGCATAACCCCCCAAGGTGAAATCGACGCGGCCATAAAATTGGCCAAGGACGGAATAAAAGTTGCGACCTATGGGGATCTGATGCGAGTCCCCGGGACTGAAGGTTCGCTTTCAGATTCAGGTGGCGACGTACACATGGTCGGCAGCATCACTCACGCAATAGAGCTCGCAAAAAAGACGATCGAGGACGTGGTTTTCATCGGCGTCGGCTTCGAAACCACAGCCCCTACGACGTCAGTTGCGCTCTTGCAAAAGTTGCCGAACAATTTTTCAATAATGTGCTCCCATCGACTCATACCTCCCGCACTACGCTGGCTGCTAGAGCGCGTGAGTGAGTCCAAAGCGCAAATAGATGGCTTCTTGCTACCAGGACACGTTTGCACGATTATCGGATTGCGTCCCTTTGAAGAATTCCCGGTTCCTCAGGTCGTTGCGGGATTTGAACCTAATGACGTGCTCTACGGGCTCTATCTAATTGTGAAGCAGATTGTAAATGGTGAACATAAAGTTGAAAACGCCTATCCTCGTGTCGTCCATTACGAGGGCAACGTTAAAGCGCAGGCGCTAATGCGTCGCACATTCGACGTAGTTGATCTCGAATGGCGCGGTTTCCCAGTCATCTCTGATTCCGGCTATGCCATAAAGCACGATTTTGAGCTTCACGACGCTCAACGTCGTTACTCTCTCGATTTCACAAGCAGAGAAGTGAAAACAGGATGCATCTGCAATCTTATATTACAGGGTCTCAAAGCGCCGACGGATTGCAGGCTCTTTGCGAAGGTTTGCGCCCCTCACAAAGCTGTAGGGCCGTGCATGGTGTCAGCTGAGGGCGCTTGCAACATTTGGTATAAAAATCAATAAGTCCCCGTTTCGCACCGAATCATTGGTCGCTTGTTGCCACGAGTTCGGGATGCGTCACAGCAGTTAAGGTGTTTGATGACACAGGAAAAAACGATTTTAGTAACGAACGACGATGGTATACGTTCCTATGGCTTAATCGCAGCAGCCAACGCACTTAAAGACCTTGGGAAAGTTGTTATCGTTGCGTCCTCAGTTCAAAAAAGTGGCGTCGGTCGATCATTGTCACTGTTCGAACCCGTACGAGTTTCAGGCGTTCGAATTAAGGAACATGAAGCGTATGCAGTCGCCGGAACACCTTCTGATGCGGTGCTCTTAGCTGAGCACGCAGTCCTCAAACGGAAACCGGATTTGCTGGTATCAGGCATTAATGTCGGAGAGAATCTCAGTACAGATTCTGTAATACCTCTGGGACCATAGGTGCTGCGCTTACCGGAGCAAGCCAGGATATTCCGTCCATTGCCATTTCTTTACAGGCTAAAGGCGCGCACGTCTTTGAGGCACGTTCGGAAGTGGATTTTGGCTTAGCAGCCAAAGTTGCTAGTGCACTCGCGTCACACGTTCTCAGCTATGGCATGCCAGAGAAGGTCGACGTTTTAAACGTCAACGTTCCGATGGATATAGGTAATCCGCGATTTAGAGTGACCAAGCTCCAAAGAAACATTTTTGACTTCAGGACCATAGAACGACTCGATCCGCTTGGTAACGCATATTTTTGGCTTGGTATCGACTTAAAAAAGAGCAAGCGGACCGACAGCGATGTCTATGCACTTTACAATGGATTTGTCTCCGTAACACCGCTTACGCTTGATAACACTGCTGTAGCGCAAGAAAACACTCTTCAAAAATGGCTCGAGACTCTTGATATTGGCGCTAGGTGACCTGCTGTGTCATCTCTATCAGCTTGAAACCCCCGACTTCGAGTCCAACGGAAAAACCATGAATGTTACTGCTCTCTCGCACTCCCTGATCGTACCAGTCATCAATCTCGCTGTGGAATACCCTTATTCGGTAACGACCAGGCGTCATATAGGTTTCAGTGATCTCGCTTACATTGAAGGTGAACGAAGTCGAACTAGTGGCCATATTGCCAATACAGATGACCACGTGACTCCTTGTCGCGAGCGCGATTAGGTGAACTTCTTCGAGTCTCTCGTGAATCAACGCTGAAACGTCATCATCGAGTTCAAATTGTGCGTTTTGCAAACTTGTACTAAACGGGTAGTTTGCGTATATATTCAAGCGCCCTTTGACCCAGCACGCAAAGTAGGTCACTGCACTCCCGTGATAGGGCATATTTGAGAGGCTTACCCATTTCCATATGAGTGGAAGGTTTGGATTTATATGCAGCCCGCGGTATAGCCCAATGCCGCACACCCCTTCTACAGCGGTCCACAAGTATTTCGGCGGAAACCACGGCGATAGTTTCATGCCGTTGTTAACAAGAGACTCGCCGTGATACCACTCCGAGAACTGTCCAGGAACGGTGTTTTGGTTCGTTGGGTCTAGCTCGTACTGGCGAAATGTTCCACGCATGATGTTTATCATGACATCGGGCTGATGCGTCGAGCACGAATAAGCAAACATGAATGCAACATCAGGCCAAATCCCGCCTGTCAAACCCCATCCTCGTTCGGGATGGTAGTTCAGAGCAGTTCGCGGCACGGTCCGCAGACCTGCCGTTGTCAGGAAATCTGGACGATTAAGCCGGTCAATGATCAGGTGCGACGTCGCAGGTGTGGCTACGTTAAAAATTACTGGAAATATCAAATCGCACGTGACGTCAGGATGCTCATTGCCGTTTAAATCAACGTTTAGGTAGTAAAGGCCGCTCTTTGGATCTATCAAGTGTTTGTTGATCGCGGTCTTAAGTTTTGTTGCTTCTGCTCTGAAATAAGCTGCCTTCTCATCACGTCCCATGAAGTCGGCCAATAGTGCAGTGGCTCGCAAAGCAGCGAAGCATTCAGCATTAACTTCTGTTACCGCACCGTTGATAGCGTAGTTTGGAATGATATTACGCCAGCCACATATGCCATAAACGCCTACTCCATTAGATCGACAGAAAACGAGTCCATGTTCGTCTTTTTGAGAGATGACATAGTCAGCGGCTTTTTCGACAGAAGGGTACATCTCTTCGAGAAAAGCACGATCGTCGCTTATCTGGAACGTATGAGCGACAGCGAGAATATAAAGCGGTGTACCGTCATTGACGTTGAGCTGATAGTCGTCCACGTCCCCTGTTACGCCGTTATAGTATTCGGCGATGAGGCCGTCTGCCGACTGAAGTCGTTTGAAGACTTTTAAAGCCTCTTTGGAAAAATCGGGAGCTACGTAGTCGCATCCAAATGAGAACCATGCAGTATCACGGGCGACGATGTTACTCGACAGGCTTGGATCGTTCGTAAACCCCCAACCTTGGGGGTACTCTGCCTTCACACGAGCCATGTTTGCCTTAGCCCACTGCACCCCCCTGTTTATGACCGGATCCGGCGTTGTTACTACAGAATAACTTGCTTCTTGAACGAAATTGTTGATAGTTAGTCTGTACACCTTTTCGTAATCTTCCAATAGTTCAAACGTATGCAGGGCATTGTCGCGCCCAGAAGGAGAGAACCCTATCATGAAAGTGAACTGTTCTTCCCCTTCTGGGGGCACCTCAATATCTACTTGGATCCTTCCTATGATCGTGCGATCGTCAGCGCTTCCTGTCGTTACATTCGTTTTTGCTGATTCGGTTGTCAGCGGAATATATTGAACTGAACAGTGTTCTGTTGAAAAATCGATTCCTACGTATTTCCCACAGGAGGAAACCAAACGCGGAGTGATGTTGAAGTTGTCGGTAACCGCCGAAATATCAGTTGTATAGGAACAGACAGCGTTTTTGGCTGTCGTGCCAAAAAACCTCGTCCATTGCTCATTACTTCGATTGTTAGCGATAATTGCCTTATTTTTGTAGGCAAAACGAACCTCGACGTCAGTTGTTGTCGCGAGGTACGTCGGACGCAGGTCAGCGTACGCAACGACTGCTATTTTCTGAACTTCAGAGGTTTTATTCACGATTTTTAGTCCCAAATAGGCAGCCGTGCACTTGTCGAGATTGTCCTGCGGCGCGTTTGGAACATAAAAAATTTCTGAAATGCGCAGGCCTCGAGTAAGTTTGAACTTGTGTTTCTGGTAAGCAGGATGAATTACGAAATCTCCCGAGCCCGTTTGTTCGAGCAAAATGCCAGATTCTGCGTCATAGTAGCGGATGAGTGTTGAGCCAATAACGTTTCTGCCGAGATCCAGCGAAAATAAGTTCTCAATAGCCCCGGTCGCCTTTGAGTTTACGAAGCATTTCTTGTTGCCATAGCTACTGCCTGTCACGAGAGCATCATCTGGAAGCACATACGCCCACAGATCATTGATACGTTCAATCTGCACTGTATTGGCTGCTTCTCCCTCAGTTTGTCTCATAGAAACACGTATTAATCGTAGTGTTCCTAATTTAATGTTTTTGTAAATTAAATCAAATATAAGGCGCTCGCGAACAGTTAACGTTTGCTTGGTCTCGTTTTTCTAAACGAAATAAAATAATTATATAAGGATGGAGCACTTCAAGGACTCCGAAGGAAGTGGGCATTATTAGTGGGTACCAAAGCTCGTGGACCATTCTGCACACATATCTCGGCTTGAAACAAACCGAGACCGTGCTCATTGTCACAGACACGTTGCGACTTAGAATTGCAAAGTCGTTATACGACACGGCACGTGAAATGGACTGCGATGCGATAATGATGACCATGCCGCCTAGGTCCCGTCACGGAGAAGAGCCTCCTCGAGCTGTCGCGGAAGCGATGCGCAGCGTTGACGTTGTCATTGCCCCTACAACTATGTCAATAACACATACGCAGGCGCGAAAACGGGCGAATGAAGCTGGTGTGCGAACTGCAAGTATGCCCGGCGTCACGGAGCGAATGATGATTGAAGGCGGGTTGACTGCCAACCCTCAAGACGTGATGGACCACACCCGCCGCCTCGCAGAAACCTTTAAAGGCGTGTCGCAGGTCAGGATCACGTCAGAGGTTGGAACTGATATCTGTTTTGATGTGAAAGACTCGAAGTGGAACCTTGACTTAGGATGTTGTCGAGAAAAAGGTAGTAGTACCAATCTGCCGGCAGGGGAAATCTACACGGCTCCGGAAAGCTGCAAAGGCACCGTTGTGATCGATGGCTCAATGGCCGGGCTCGAGCTTTTAAAACATCCAATGAAAATTCGAGTTGAAAAAGGCGTCGCTGTTGACGTCCAAGGCGACCGCGCGAACGAGGTTCTCAAGATTATTAACCCGCTTGGGGACGAAGCGAGGAATATTGCGGAGATTGGGATAGGCACCAATCCGCGAGCGCGAATAATCGGCGTTATTTTGGAGGATGAGAAGGTAAGGGGAACGGCTCATATTGCGTTAGGCGACAATAGTACGATTGGCGGGAACGTTGTTGCAGGCGTGCACCTTGACGCGATAATTCGCAAACCTCGAGTTTTTGCTGACGGACAAGAAATTGCACTAATATAACCGACAGCTTCTCTTTGGGATGTAAAGCAGCTGTGCTTAAAGAGTTCAAACGTCTGCTGCGTTCTTGTCGTGTCGAATGAACACGTATTCCGATTTCATTCCGTTAGTTGATATATGGCCCATATGGCGCAAAGGCTGAGTTATTTGTGCTGTAGCGTTGCTATTTCCGCTCCTTTTTTCTGGCACGATTCGAGATCAGCTTTAGACGGTTTTCCCTTCACTCTGATAGGCGGGACTAAAACAGTTGCGCCTTTCGAGCGAAAAAAGTCCATTGTCTGATCCATGGCTTCACCCAGGAATTCATATGAACCTACAATAAACGCTGTTTTGTTACTGAAATCGAAATTATCAAAATTCTTCATAAAATAGCGCACGCTAGACGGCGGTTTTTCATGATAAGTAGGAGTGGCGATGACAACGACGTCCGCTTTTTTGACCTCAGATGGCTTGAT
>Ga0209539_1000128_pt1 | contig 45725 bp, 34 predicted proteins | sample BarGraNGADG00312_2_FD_184499 | JGI IMG/M metagenome (GOLD analysis project Ga0209539, IMG submission 184499) | Arctic peat soil microbial communities from Barrow, Alaska - Barrow Graham LP Ref core NGADG0011-312 (SPAdes) (version 2) | ecosystem: Environmental > Terrestrial > Soil > Wetlands >...
GCTTATCATATTTTCCACTCAGTATTGAGATTTTAAAAGAGGGAGGTAAAATATGATAAGCCCTCCCTCTCTTGATAAAAAAATAAATAATTAATGTTAATATGGGATATTCGATCCCTGCAACAACCACATTTTAGACCAGGAACTGTCTTTACCATCCTGAGCTGTAAAAGCAGTTTCAACTAATTTACCAATTGCAACCTGAGCATTTACACCATTAATATTTATTTCTGATGGGTCATATTTGAAACGAATTGGCATAGCATTCCGTATTCCATGTGTGCCAAAAGATAGAGCTGGAAGTCCTGTTCTTCTCCAATCGCACCATGATTCAAAAGCTACAGTCCAGTTAGCAATCCATTTCTGAACCATGATTTGTTTTAAAGAACCATCATAAGCAACACCGGTATTAGCGATATAAGCAGCATAATTGCCCCCTACGCCCCAAGTGTTCAGTGATGCCTGTACTCCTTTTTCATACCACGACTGCTGCGTTCCAACAGAATAGCCTTTTTGGGCAGCCTCAGCTATAATAAAGCAAACTTCAGCATACGAAATTAATCTTGCTTTTAGTAGACTTCCATTTGCACTCTTATATATATCTGCCAGAGCCGATACTGAAGCATTAGATCCTCCTTGTACAGGATTAGGGTTAAGATTATAAGTATATGGTTCACCAGCGAGATATGCAAGTGGCATTCCCACATATTCCATGGTGTCAATGAGTGTTTTCCCTGCATCAACATCAGCCGACCAAGTTGACTTGTTATATACTACATATTTTTTTGCGGCTGCATATGCTGGAGTCAAATATCTTACACCACCAGTTACACCACCAGTAATTGTTTCTCCTACAGGGGCAAATTGATTAGAAATTTTGACTCTAAGATTAACTTTATTGAACCAGACCGCAATTCTAGGATCTTTTAAGTCGACCAATACATCCCTGAATCCAGCACAGAGTTGCATCCTGTCAAAATTACTGTGCGATTGATCTTGCGCAGTATTAGCTGGCCATGAATCGCTGGAAGTACTACCTATATACCCCATGGTTGCATCATCTTCATTAGCAGTGAAAATTGGAAATGTTGCAGAATTTGAAATAATTTCTTCTATTCCAGCTTTTGCGATGACGGGAGATTTGGTAGAAATCCGCATATAATACCTTAACAATAACGAGTTCGCCATTTTTCTCCATTTAGAAGGGCTTCCACCGTACAATACGTCTGCACTGTTACTGATTTGGGAATAAGACTCTACCGGTTTAGACAACAGCGTATTCGCGACTTTAAGATCTGCAATTATTCCTTTGTAAATATCTTCCTGAGAATCAAATACCGGGAATAAATCTCCTTGTCCTCCAGCACCAGCATTAACAGCTGCACTATAAGGTGCATCCCCCCAAGCATCCGTAATAAAACCAAAGTTGAAGGCTTTTAAAACGAGTGCCACCCCTTGATGGAATTCCATCTTTTCTGCCTTAGATCGGTCGTACAGATGGTAGATGTTTCTAAGGTTGCCATAATAACCGCCCCATGTACGCCCGGCGATCCAGTCTCCGCTGAAATTATTTAAGTCTGTACCCCAGCCGCTTTTCTGAATATATGACATAACACCTGCCATACCACCTTCATAATTGAAATCCAGATAAGGTAATGCCGTTGCAGTAATAACTGTAGGCACCTCAAAATTTGGATTGACAGTGGTTGGATCTACAGCATTCGGGCTCACATTTAATTCGGTAAGGTCTTTGCATGATGCAAAAGCTACCATTATTAGAACCAGAAATAAATTATATAGTGTATTCTTAAATTTCATAATAATTTTAAATTTAAATGTTAGAAACTTACATTCAGCTTAATACCCATAGGAATTGACCAAGGAGTTACGTTGAACCGTTCAATACCTTGTTTAAACTGACTACCGCCTGGACCGGTTGCACCACCGGATTCTTGCTGGAATGCCATTTCAGGATCTATACCGATCTTGGCTTTTGTCCAAAGAATAACATTACGACTGTAAATTGCAATGGATGCATTCTGTATTCCAATAGATTTTAAGGATGGAAGTTTATACGAAATTGAGATGTCCCTTAATTTGATATAATCAGAGTCAAACAACGCGGTTTTAGTATAACTCCAACCATACAAGTCACTAGCTCTATCCATCGGTTGACTCAAAAGCTCCTGATCTAACACAAATTTACCACCTGCATCATAACTACCACTTACACCAGGAATAAAAGCACCATCATTAAGTGTTACACCTCCTTCTTCATACTGCAAACCGCCCTGCGCCTGAGTTTCACCACCAACCACCGGATAGTTTGTTCCGTTTTGATTAAACAGGTCAGCATGTGCTTTTAGCCAGGTAGGCATATCAACACCCTGGGGAACCTTTATCATTAGATTTCCAATTCTCTCTCCGTGAAAATCAGACTCTCCGTAACGCAATGTTTGAGAAACAAATTGACCACCCTTTCTCCAATCCAAACTGGCGCTAAGTGTCCAATTTTTATACGTAACCGATGTCTGAATGCCAACAGTAAAGTCAGGATTGAAATTGCCAATAACAGGAGCAACTCTTTTCCCATCCTTCTCCTTTGTATTATCACTTTGATCCCATCCGTCACCATCAAGAAGAGGCCATCCATAATAGGGTGAAGTTTTGTCTGTAACACGCAAATACTGTGTATCAATGATATTTCCGATTTCTTCACCTACCCATGTTGATGCACCACCTTTAGCATCAGACCATATATCAATGTGACTGAACCCGGGAGCCAATGACTCTATCTTGGTCCTGTTCCTGGAATATATAAAATTAATATCCCAATTCAGATCTTTAGACCTAATCGGTGTGCCACCAATACTAAGCTCAATACCTTTACTCGAAATCAAACCTGCATTAATTTGTTTACTGGAACTACCGGATGATGGGGGCAAGGATATACCAAGAATCTGGTTTTTATTTTCTGATGAATAATAGGTACCTTCAAGTTTTAAACGATTGTCAAATAATCCAAGATCTGCTCCGATTTCTTTGGATGTTTTAATTTCCGGTTTTAAACTAGCCAATAACAAGGAGCCAGATGTTGTTAATTGTGTTTGATCACCCCATGGTCCGGCAGAACCCATTGAAGGCATTAAAGAATAAGGATTGGTGTCATTACCTACCTGAGCTATTCCACCTCTTAATTTAACCAGGGAAACATTGGTTCCAAAATCAAACATGCGATTTAGCAATAAGCTTAAAGATGCAGATGGATAAAAATATGATCTACTTTCTTTTGGCAAAGTACTGGACCAGTCATTTCGAGCTGTCAAATCAAGATAAACGTAATCTTTATAGCCAATTGAACCTAATGCATATAGACTATAAATACCTTTTTGGCTTAGTCCTGAACCAACCAGGATGTTGCTTGGAGCCATGTTCCCAACATTAAAGATTCCAGGTAGTATTAATCCAGAACCTCCGTTTTTACCGGTTATCGAACTGTTTTCGGCATACTGGTACATTTCATTACCCCCTGCAGAAACAGAAATATTAAAATTAGTGGTTTTTTTAGTATAGGTGAAAAGGAAGTCGGTGTTATGTTCTCTCCTGTACATATTTACTAAACCGTATAATCCATTAGGTTCGCCGGTATAACTTTTTGAAATTTTAGTGTCCCGGAACTCATGAAAAGTATCCAATGCATAGCGCGCAAAGAATGTCAGATCCGGAAGGATTTGATAGTCTAATCTAACATTACCGTAAAGCCGGTCTCTTAGGAATCCATTGTTTACTTCATTAGCCAGGAAAAATGGGTTGTTTGCCATACCTCCTCTGGCACCGGTGGTAGCATCGTTTAGCGTATAAGGGCTATGTTGCAGGATACCCACCTTGCCCGGTTCCCAATAATTTTTTAACTCAAGCATGTCAACAGAGGTATTTTTCTCATAAAACGCCTGCATTGGATTAGTTCCCCGGTTACCAGCGGGACGATTTTTAGCACCTGAAGAAGTAAAGTTAATACTGGTACTTACTTTAAGTTTCGCATTAAGCTTTACGGTAGAATTCAGGGCAATAGAGTTTTTATGTAAATCGCTGTTTGGTATTACCCCTTTATTTTCCATGTTGTCAAACGAAAGTCTGTAGTCGACTCTGTCCGTAGCATCACCTATTTCTATATTATTTGTCGTGGTATATCCTGTTTGAAAGAATTCTTTTGCGTTATTGGGATGACTAATCAACGGAGTTGCAGTCAGCACCCCATTTGCATTATAATATGGCCACTGATAGGCCATGATTCCTTTATCCAATTGAGGGCCACCCCAGGCAGCTTCTGAAGGATTTATAAGCATATAATCCAATCCATTAGAAGGCCTGTTATCCTGCGTATATGGACGTTTACCATAAGCCATCCCATTATCCATGGCAAGATATTTATAGGGTGTTTCAATAACCGTATTTGAGGTTATCGTTATACCTAACCCTTTCTTTTTCTTACCCGTTTTTGTTGTAATCAATACAACACCGTTACCTGCTCTTGAACCATAAAGGGCCGCTGCGCTAGGTCCTTTCAAAACTGATAATGAAGCTATGTCATCAGCATTTAAGTCAGCAATCGCATTACCGTAGTCGACTCTGTTATCATTACCAATCTGTGAAACGTTATTCAGGGTGTTATTCATCGGAACACCGTCCACAACAAAAAGTGGCTGATTGTCACTGGTCAGGGAAGAAGCGCCACGAATAACCATGGTCATAGAAGAACCAGCCGCACCGGTCGAACTAATTTGAACACCTGATACTTTTCCGGCTAATGAATTCAGCACATTTGATTGAGCTACAGCCTGCATAGTCTCACCTTTGACCTCTGAAACAGCATATCCGAGTGATTTCTTCTCTCGCGATATACCAAGAGCTGTTACAACTACCTCTTCAACACCTACGGCAGAAGTAGTTAATTGCACATTGATGGTTTTATTGGTACCAACAGCCACTTCATAGTTTTTCATCCCAACGAAAGAGATGACCAATCTGGCATTCGCAGGAACCGAAAGGTTGAACTTGCCGTTGGCGTCGGTTATGACGCCTTGTGTTGTACCTTTTACAACAACACTAGCACCGGGTAGTGGTGAACCGGTATCATCCGTTACCGTCCCGGTAATCGAATTCTGCGCCATCACGCTGTTGACAAACAGCACGAGTATGCACATTAGAAAAATTCCAATGATTTTTTTAGACATGTGACGTTAATAATTAGTTAATAGATGTTAATTACTGTCAAATATAAGAATAATTTTAGCATTACTAAACTAAGTTGTATACCGACGAAACAATATTGACAAGGCATATTCTTATCTCTTAGGATTGATGAAATGCGAAAAAAACCGCACCAATATGGAACGGATGGTTGAGCAAGTGCCAGAGCAAGCATAAATATTACCAGTATTATAATTTTCTCAGTGAATCTAAATGGGATTACAAAGAAGTTAATAAGCAGACTGCATTGGAAGCTTCAGCATTAATGGAGTACAGCAAAGCCAAAAGTGGCACGCCTACCGGGTTTATTATTGATGAAAGTTCTCATTTAAAAAAAGGTGACGAATCGGTTGGTGTCGCTCGTCAATACGCAGGTGTTTCAGGCAAAGTGGATAATTGCCAGGTGTCAGTTTACTGCTCTCTTTGTAATGAAGAGAATGCAACTTTTTTAATCCGGACAACACTTCCATGTTATGTAAAATTGTTCATCTTTCACAAGCAATGATGATATCAAACATCTGATGAAGACTAAACTAAATTCAGCTTCTACCGTTGAATGCTTTTCCTTTGCAATTCTAAAAGCGGACGATAACCTATGAGTATCACTCCCTGGTCTTTTATCAACTGTTTTATATCAGGATCAATCGTAAAACACTCGGCTTCCTGGGCTCTTTTTTCTGCTGTGCTGGAAATCAACCTCACATCTTCGCTCCGCTTTGAAGCATGAATAAATAATTCGGTAACTCCGGGTTTCAGATTTTTGATAATGTTTATCCAGTATGGTTTGACCTCTTTGTACTCCTTACTATCTGGAGAAATAAAATAATCGGTAAAGACCAGACCTTTCTTTGCAAGCTCTTCACGAAGATTGGGCTGATTGCGAACCTCCATTGTCGCTTGAGAGGCCATTCGCAGGGGGAGAAAGAACTCCTGAGCCAGCTGAACATAAACTTTTAAAAAATCAGAATCCTCTTGAAATGTACCCATGTGTGAATCAATATGGGTTACCGGGATCCCTGCCTGGAGTGCTTTTTGAATCTGTGCACGGCCTTCGATCAATGCTTCCTCAGGAGTTGCGTGGGCATATACGTCTTCAACCTGTCGCCATAAATAACCATCAAGATCATATAGACCTTTAACCTGATCCTTAGGTGCAACTGAGCCCCATCGGTATTGTCTCCACTCTGAAGTGAGGGTCAGGTGCACTCCAAAATCTTTCTCGGGGTGTTTTCTGCTGTAATCGGCAATGTGACTAAACCAGGGACAAGGTGTCATGATAGTGCCGGAAGTGATTATGCCCTTCTCCATTCCATCAATAGCACCCATGTTGGCAGCATAGATCATCCCTACATCATCACAATTGACAATCAACAACTTATCTGTCGGTTTATAACCCAACCTTTCAGCAAGTGACTTGGTCTGGGCTGATGAGAAAAATCCGAAGGAAAAGAGGAAGAGAATAAGTAGGAGGAAACGGAATAATTGATTTTTTAATTTATGGAACACATCTTTTTTGTTCATGGTTTTCTTAACTAAATGACATTGGATCCGATATGGTGGTTTCCCGGTAGGGGAGTGAAATTAGACGGCTTTTGAAGACCTTTTGCGCTCTATTTCGCTCAGTTTGATCTTTCTTAACCGGATAGATTTGGGTGTAACCTCTACATATTCGTCCTTCTGAATGTACTCAAGTGCCTCTTCCAGACTAAATTTGATGGCCGGAGACAGTCTGATTTTATCGTCAGATCCGGAGGCACGCATATTCGTGAGCTTCTTGGGCTTCGTCAGGTTGAGCACCAGGTCGCCTTCGCGGTTGCTTTCACCACAGACCTGTCCTTCGTAAATTTCATCCTGTGGCTCGATAAAGTAACGGCCCCTGTCCGAGAGCTTACCTAAAGAGTAGGCAAACGCAGTTCCGGTTTCCATAGCAATCAATGAACCATTTACACGAGCGTCTATCGGACCCTTGTATTTATCGTATTGAAGGAAACGGTGCGACATGACGGCTTCACCTTGTGTGGCAGTGAGCAGATTGGTACGCAGACCAATAATTCCTCTGGAGGGGATGTGAAATTCGAGATGGGTGCGGTCGCCCTTGTGCTCCATATTGATCATCTCACCTTTGCGGCGAGTAACGAAATCAATGGCGGTTCCTGCCATTTCTGCTGGAAGATCGATGTCGAGGAGTTCGATCGGTTCGTGGCGTTCTCCGTGAATCTCTTTGTACAGCACCTGCGGTTGACCGACTTGCAGTTCATAACCCTCCCGCCGCATGGTTTCAATCAGGATGGAAAGATGCAATACTCCTCGTCCGTTGACATTCCAGGAATCTGCTGAATCTGTCGGCTCTACACGGAGGGCCAGATTCTTCTCCAGCTCGCGCTCGAGACGTTCATGGATATGGCGGCTGGTGACAAATTTTCCCTCTTTACCGTAAAACGGTGAGTTATTGATGGTGAATAGCATACTCATGGTTGGCTCGTCTACATCGATGGGATCGAGTGCTTCGGGATTTTCGTAATCACAGATGGTGTCTCCGATTTCGAAATCATCTATACCGACCAGGGCACAGATATCTCCGTTGAGGGCAGTAGCCACCTTTTCGCGGCCTAACCCGGTGAATACGTGCAGTTCCTTTATTTTAGAGCGGGTAATCGTCCCGTCACGTTTTACCAGAGAAACATTCATACCCTCTTTTATTTCTCCCCGGTGGATACGCCCGATGGCAATCCGGCCAATGTATTTGGAATAATCCAGCGAAGTAATCAGCATCTGCGGTGTTCCCTCATTTTCAGGAGGCGCCGGAATGTGCTCAAGGATCGCGTCGAAAAGCGGTTCAATATTAGTGGTCGGATTCTTCCAGTCGATACTCATCCAGCTTTGCTTGGCAGAACCGTAAATAGTAGGAAAATCAAGCTGATCTTCAGTTGCATCGAGACTGTACATCAACTCGAAAACCTGCTCATGCACAACGTCAGGTCTGCAGTTGGGTTTGTCTACCTTATTTATTACCACGATAGGCTTTAATCCGAGCTCAATCGCTTTTTGAAGTACAAATCTGGTTTGAGGCATGGTCCCTTCGAAGGCATCGACCAGCAAAAGAACGCCATCAGCCATGTTCAGCACCCGCTCCACTTCACCACCGAAGTCGGAGTGACCGGGGGTGTCGATAATATTAATCTTTACTCCCTTGTACACCACCGAAACGTTCTTGGCAAGGATGGTAATCCCTCTTTCGCGTTCCAGATCGTTGCTGTCGAGAATTAATTCTCCGGGATTCTGATTCGAACGGAAGATGTTGGAGTGAAGGATCATCTTGTCTACCAGCGTGGTCTTGCCATGGTCGACGTGTGCTATGATAGCTATATTTCTTATTTTTCGCATCTAGTAAATTTGGCTGCAAAGATAGTCAATATTTTAGCACTTTGATCCTCCTTTATTGCAGCACAAAATGATAGGTAATAGTGCCCTTCTGGAAGGCAGCGGCGTTGTTGTCGACATTAAAAGTAGCAGATTTGGCAGCCTTGGCAGCCGCTGCCATCAAGTCAGGATCACTGGAGGTAGAGCCAAAAATACCGGTGCGAACAGCAGAAACTTTGCCAAGCTTATCTACGGTCACTTCTACCACGACTATTCCACCCTCGTTGCCGGGATAGGCTGGCTTGGGCATGTAACGTGCCTGACGGCCTGAAAGGTTGTATGAAATATTGTTGCCGGTACCACCTCCTGGACCGTATCTTTTAACCCCCGGCTGACCGTTTGGATCACCTTGGTTCCCAGTGCCATAAGTAATTCCTTCACTCCTGGAGGTTGAACCGTTATCCGTCAGTCCGCCGCCAAAGGCATTTTTGACGCGCGAATTGATGTTCCCGATCATCTGATCCTCCTTAATTTTTTTCTGAAGGTTTTGTTCTTCGAGCCTTTGCTGGGCCAATAGTTCCTGTTTCTTTATTCTATCGGCATCAACAATTGGATCGGGTTTCTTCTTCTCTACTACCTTCTTCTGCGTCTTGGCGGTACGAAGGGAAGCGGAGGGCTCATGATCCTGTGTCAGCAGATCTTCTTCCTTGATTTCTTTGGGTTTGAAGGCCGGAGTTTGGGGAATGGCAGCCTTTTGGTCTGTCTGAACCGGAGGTTTATACAGGTTATCGTTGGGTGAATAGACTGCCGACGGTTCCTCATCTCCTTTCCCGGTATCGGAGAAACCAAAATCGACCAATAGTCCCTCGTCTGTCTGAAATTTAATATCCCTGGACAGGGTAAGCATCAACAGCAGAATCATAATTCCCGCATGTATCAGCAAAGTTAACAGAACGCTTTGTTTTTGATTATCAGTCCATGTCATAATTTCCTCTTGCAATAAATTTCCGGTTCTGCAATTCGCGGACGTTAGCAAAAGTAGAAATTAATTTGGTTTTAAAGGAGAAAGCCTTGTTTTTTGCTTCGATCTGAAGAGATCTGAGAAGGAATTAAAGCTTTCCCGGTAGGAGAATCCAACACCCTGTTTGTATGGGGCTGCATCATAAATCATATCCGTATTGGCTCTGTTGTAGACTTTTAACTGTAATTTTCCGGACTTAATGAGCTTAATAAATACCTCGATTTCGCCAACTACAGAGTTGGTGTTGGTCGTCTGCAGGCTGCTGTTGTTTCCGATGTTGCCGTTGATCGTTATCCGGTCGTCGAAAATCTGGGTGCTTAACGCCAATTCCATTTGATTTGTATTAACCTGATCTCCAGGTCTGTAATTGAATCCCACATCAAATTTTGAGTTGATTTGTGAGAGCCAGTTGGACAACTGACTCGATAACATATCGGAGGTGGTGGCGCCAACAAGGGCGCTGGTATTGGTTTGAGTATCCGTCCTTCCGCGTATGTATTCGGGTGTATAAAACTGTCCGATCAGCATCAAAGTAAGCATCTGACGATTGATATCATCCTGGGTACTGATAAACTGCTGTAATTCATCTCTCGTTCGTTCGTCGATTGTTGGGAAAAGAATATCAAATTTCAGTATCGGATTAAGTAACCGGTGCGAGAGATTGATTTTACATTCAACCGGAATTCTGCTGGTAATTTCGTTTTTGTAGGTGTCGGCCAGCAGGCTTTTGATGGAGGCCTTCAAGGTATAGACCGCATTTAAGTCGACGATTGCCTCGTAAGGATCTCCGTTCCAGGAAATTGTACCTCCTTCCTCCAGTTTGAATTTTTTCCCGATCACGTTCTGAAGCGTAAAGAGATATTCACCCTTGTCGATGGTGTAATCACCAAACATGGTAAAATTATCCTGCCGGTCTAAGACCATTCTGAAATTTCCAGTACCCTGACCCGTAATCACATCACCGAGCGTAGAATTAAAGAGAATCTGGATTTTTGCAGCGGGGGTGGCGGTGATATTGAGGTTCATCTCAAAGCCGCTGATTTTCGGAAGCGCTTCAGCAGCAGGCGTTTTGCTCACTTTGGCGTCATGACTCACAAACCTGATCATGTTACTTTCCGTAGCAGAAGCTGGAGTTTCGAGGGGTATGACAATCTGGGTACCATCTTCAGACCTTACATTCAGATCCAGTTTCACTTGGTCTCCGGCTCCGGTAATCAGCGCATCTCCACTGGCATGAGCCTCGCCGTAAAACAGCGAATTGTCTGCCAGCGTCGTCTTTAGTGCCTCCAGTTTATTGGTTTTGACGCCGATATGATATTTAAGTTTGTTGAACATCTTGTGCGTGATGTAGCCGTCGAGAAGTGCGGTATTGTTTCCCCTGTCTCTCAGGGTAATATTCCTGAAGAGGATCGAATCCCGCGAGAACTCGACCGGTTGATTAAAGGTATAGGCTACCTTGGTGTAATCGACGCCTATTTTTCCATCCTTGATATTAACTTTTCCAATGAAACAGGGATCTGCGAGCGTTCCTGTAATGGCGACTGTTCCATTTGCCCTGCCGCTTACCCCGTTGGAAAAGCTTCTGAGGAAGGGGTAGATCGTTTGGAGCGGGAAATTGGTCAGGTTTCCGTCGTATTTAAGTGAATCAGTATCAGGTGTATAGAATCCTTTGATCAACAAAGAGGTGGTGTCTTTTTTGTTTAACCGGATGGAGGTGTAGAGCCGCCTTTCTTCTTTGTTCCAGTTGTTATCGAGCAACACATCTCCAAAATGATCTTTATAATAATGGAAGTTGTTGATGGCCAGACTGCTTTTCAGGAAAAAGGATTTGTTGATGTCCGCGATTTCCGTTTCTCCACTCAGGACACCTTCGACGCCAGTCTCTTGCCTGGAGACCAGGTCAAAGAACCCCAGATTGATGTTTCCTACCTCAATCTTCAGTTTATCCGATTGGTTACCTGATAATTGGCCGTGTATTCTGAAAAATTCATCACCATGATGCAGGTTAAAGTTTTCCACTACAATTCTCGTCGTATCAAAGTGCAGACTGCTTTTTTCAAATTGCCAGAGGGTGTCCGAAACCAGAATATTGGAAGGTTTGATGATGTAATCGGCGTATCTGAGTCCGTCGTTGTTTTTCGAAAAGTGCCCCTCCATATCAATTTTTCCACTGTAATTCTGCTCATCGTTGTTACCCCAGGCAAAACTGGTTTGAAGTGTGTCGTTAAAAAGTCTGTTATTCAGGGAGACATTCTCAATGCTGTAATTGCTTCCAAGGGAAAATTTGTCCAGCCCAAGTTTTAAAAGCCAGCTATTCCCTTCGTTTCTGGAAGAAAAAGTAAGACCTTTTGAATGGAAATTCCGATAAGAAAGATCCTTAGCCGAGCAACTGAAATTCAGGCTCTTATTTACTGAATTGATCTCGCCTTTCAAAATTATAGTGGATTTTGGATCCAGTTCAGGTAGGAAGAAGTAGGTCAACAACTCGGGTTTTTTAACATTGATATCGAAATTAAAGACATTGAACCCCGCGATTCCTTCATCAGGAAAAGGGAGATTAGCCGATGGCAGATAGTGGTGCAGGTAGTCGCGCAGGGTCAGGCCGATCTCCAGAAAACGGTATTTCCCGATGATATCCACATCGGCAATATCCGAACGCAGTTCGATTGTATTCCGGTCTGGTGAGTTGGTGGTATTGAGTGTCAGTGTTTTAATGGCAAAAACTTTCCCGTCCCTCGAAAGATTCATTTTCTTTACATCGATGGATCCGTTTAAGTCATCAATGTTTTTTCCTGTGAAATTAGCCTCCATATCAAAGGAACAGGTAGCGTCCTTGTGTATTTTGTCGAGTCCGAGCACATTCAGATTGGCCGTTTTGACCTGGGAGGAAAAGTTAAAAACCGGAATTTTGTCCTCCAGATTGGCCACCCCTGAGAACTTTAATTTAATCTTTTTGTCGTTAATGGTCAGCTGTCCGTTGTAACTCTTATTACTGGCAGTGCCGTTCAGATAGATGGAATCGATTCGGTTGCTGTTGTAATAAAGACTGTCGATATTGCCCTTAATGGTAGCATCAAAGTGATTTCCAATTTTATTTACCTCTACCTCGGTATGCAGTGTAACGTCTCCCAGAGGATCGAAACCCAGAAACTTTCCGGCTTTAAAGGATTTAGCATCAAGCATTCCCTTGAATTTCAGCGATCCCGTCAGGGTAAGAGAGATGGCAATATCGGTAGACAGCGAGCCAAGTTCCCCGTTTAACGTGCCGTAAGCAACGAAGTCGTTCGGGAATCCGCTGAAAGTACCCTGATAGTTCAGATCTACATCATCCAGCATCGATTGGGGAATGTGAGGATAATGATAAGCAGATTCATCAGGAAGCCGAATATGAGCTATGTCGTTGAAATTAAATATATTATTGAAAAATTTCAGGAAGATATAAGTATTTTGCCAGTCGGGTAATCCCTTTAGTTCAAGATCCGCGTTGAAAGAGGTCTTTTGTCCGATCTTTAGATTCAACTTTCTGAATTTCAGGTTATCAATAGTTCCGTTGAGGCTTCCCGAGAAGAGTACCGCTTCGTTCATTCCCCAGATTTCGGGAAGATAATAGGCAATGTCGGCCATCGAAACTTTAGACTCAGAGAGATTTCCAACGTAATTATATTGGAGCGCAAGCGGCAGATCTTCAATTTTTTTAACATTGGATAGCTTATCCAGCAACATACTCTTTCTAAGTGTGATTTTGAGAGAGTCTGAAAAGATCTTCGAATGAGGAGTGATCAATGCAAATTTATTCAGGTACAGGCCGGAAGAGTCAAGTAATGCATTGAAGGTTAAATTTTTAAGAGCGAATCCTGATTTTTCCTCCAGCGAAGCGTTATCGAGTTGCATGGCAATGCCAGAGAATATTCTTTTTACTTTCACCATAGAAAAATTTAACTTCTTGATATACAAATCATTAAAATTGATTCCCTGGTGAACGAGGGTGTCTGCATAGGTTTTTTTGAACCTGACTTCGGCATTTTGTACGAAGAGGTCGTTGAAATGCACATCCCAGACCTTTGCCTCCTTGTTCGGGGGCGGGGATGCCTTGATAGAATCGAGTATAAACTGGAAGTTGGTCCCTGCAGTATCCTGAAATAGATGGATCTTGGGTTGCTCAACGAAGATGCTGTTGAGATGAATCCGACGGTTCATCAGGCTGAAGCTGTCTACCTGCAACTTGAGTTTTCCGACATAAAACAAGGTATCCCTGGATTGATCTTCAATCAGCAATTTCTCGATAGTAACCTGATCAAAGAATGAAATATCGATGCCTCCCACCTTGATTTTTGTGTTGTAGGTCTGGCCGACTTGTTCCATGAACCATCTGATGGCCACCGTCTGAACTGTTTTGCTGCGAAAGGAAACATACAAAAGTTCAGGCAAAGCTATTAACAGGAAGGCGACGATCAGGAGTGTCTTAACCTTTTTTTTGATACCTTTGGGCACCGAAGGGATAGATGTTTGCTCTTCTGTCATAAGGAGATAAAATTAATACTTTTTGGCGAGTAAAAAGGAACGGATTGCGATCTGATAATATGGACCGGAATAAGGATATTGTGATTTTGGGAATTGAGTCTTCTTGCGATGACACCTCCGCAGCGGTCATGAGAAATGAACGGATCCTGAGCAACGAGGTGGCCGGACAGTCGGTGCACAAGGCCTATGGCGGAGTAGTGCCTGAGCTGGCCTCGAGGGCGCATCAGCAGAATATTATTCCAGTTGTTGATCAGGCAATTAAGAAGGCCGGAATCTCTCTTGAAGAAATTGACGCGATTGCTTTCACCCGCGGACCCGGACTTTTGGGATCACTGCTGGTCGGGGTCTCCTTCGCGAAGGCTTTCGCGCTGGCAAGGAACATACCTTTAATTGAAGTCAACCATCTGCAGGGACACGTTTTGGCCCATTTTATCAGAGATGGCAGTGAACCTCACCAGGTTCCGAAGTTTCCATTTTTATGCTTGCTGGTTTCCGGCGGGAATTCACAGATTATAGTGGTGCGGGGTTATCTCGATATGGAGGTTATCGGTCAGACCATCGACGATGCGGCCGGAGAGGCTTTCGACAAATGTGCCAAGGTGATGGGTTTGCCTTATCCCGGCGGTCCGTTAATAGATAGTTTGTCTAAAGAGGGTGATCCAAAGGCATTTGTCTTTTCCAAACCGAAAATCTCAGGATTGGATTACAGTTTCAGCGGATTGAAGACTTCCTTTCTATACCTTTTGCGTGATGCGATGGCCAAAGATCCAGAATTCATCAGCAAAAATCAGAAGAATCTGTGTGCTTCATTACAATATACTATTATAGAGATTCTATTGGCCAAGCTAAAGTTAGCCTCCCATCAGACTGGTATCAGGGAGATCGCGATAGCCGGTGGCGTCTCTGCCAATTCCGGATTGCGCAAGGCTTTAACTGATATGGCTGTGGACCAGGACTGGAATATATTTATCCCGCCCTTTAAATTCACGACTGATAATGCTGCAATGATTGCCATGACGGGTTACTACAAATATTTAAAAGGAGATTTTGCTTCGCAGGATGTTGTTCCATATTCGCGGGTGACGATTAAATGAAATAAAGAACGCTCCAACGGATATCGCTATCCCTCGTTGCAAACGAGGGATGACATAAAATGACCGCTATCCCTCGTTTGCAACGAGGGATGACATAAAAAGTGAAAAATGAAAAGGGAAAAATTTTCAATTAGGAAGAGGATGAGAAGCTTTGGCTATGCTTTTAATGGGCTGAAAGTGATGTTTGCAGAGGAGCATAATTCGAGGATTCATCTCTTTATTACTGCCATTGTAGTTTTATTTATGCTCATCTTCAGGTTTACTCTGGTTGAATATTGCTTGTTGGTCCTGGCCATTGGGTTGGTTTTCATGGCAGAACTTTTCAATTCTGCACTAGAAAACTTATCTGACCATACCACTCCTGAGCAACATGAAAAAATTAGAAAGGTTAAAGACCTTTCCGCTGCGGCAGTCCTGGTAAGCGCTTTAACCGCTTTTGTGATAGGGTGTCTGATATTGGTGCCGAAATTGATCAATTTATGGGAATTTATCAGATTATCTTGATTAATTCATAGATATTAATAATCGGTTACCAGGCAAACATCGGGTAACTTTCCATCATCTTGTTTACCTCGGCGCGAACCTTCAGGATGTTTTGTTCATTATCGGCATCGAGCAGCACCCGGTCAATCATTTCAACAATTACCCCCATCTGGGCCTCCTTCAGACCTCTGGTAGAAATAGCTGGAGTACCCACACGCAATCCTGAAGTGAGGAATGGCGAACGGCTGTCGAATGGCACCATGTTCTTGTTGATGGTGAGATCTGCCATAACAAGTGCATTTTCAGCTTTCTTGCCCGTGAGATCCGGGAATTTGGTACGGAGGTCTATCAGCATGGAGTGGTTGTCTGTTCCACCTGAGATCACTTTGTATCCTTTGTCCATAAAAGCCTGGGCCATGACTTTGGCATTTTTCTGAACCTGTTGCTGGTAGGTTTTGTATTCAGGAAGCAATGCCTCACCGAATGAAACGGCTTTTGCGGCGATCACATGCTCCAGTGGACCGCCCTGAATTCCGGGAAAAATCGCCGAGTCGAGCAGGCTGCTCATCATTTTGATCTCACCTTTTTTGGTCGCGAGTCCCCATGGGTTCTCGAAATCTTTGCCTAGCAGGATAATTCCACCTCGTGGTCCGCGCAGTGTTTTATGGGTGGTAGAAGTGACGACATGCGCGTGTTTCAGCGGATTGTCCAGCAATCCTGCTGCAATGAGTCCTGCAGGATGGGCCATATCCACCATGAAAATGGCACCGATCTTGTCTGCCAGTGTCCGGATATGGGCGTAATCCCATTCTCTGGAATAAGCCGATGCTCCTGCAATGATCAGTTTCGGTTTTTCCTTCAGGGCCACTACTTCCATCTGGTCGTAATCCACGAGTCCGGTTTCTTCTTTCACGCCATAAGAGACAGGATGATAAAATAGACCGGATGAATTCACAGGTGATCCATGTGAAAGGTGACCGCCATGAGAAAGATCCAGTCCCATGAAAGTGTCACCCGGTTGAAGCACCGCCATCAAAACGGCCATGTTGGCCTGGGCACCGGAGTGGGGTTGAACATTGGCATATTCGGCTCCGAAGAGTTCCTTCAGACGATCGATGGCCAGTTGCTCTGCTTCGTCAATGAACTGACATCCACCATAATAACGGTGACCGGGATATCCTTCGGCATATTTGTTGGTGAGGCAGGAGCCCATGGCATCCATCACCTGTTGGGAGACAAAATTTTCGGAGGCTATCAGCTCAATTCCGTGCTGTTGACGAGCCTGTTCTTTGGCGATGATGTCAAAAATCGCAGTATCTTTTCTCATGGAGTGGAAATTTATTATTTAAGCCGCAAAAGTACAACTTTTGTGAAGAATGTGAAAATGTGAAATTGAGGAAAGCACCGGTCCCTGAGCGTGCCGAAGGGTCAAGTATCCAACGGTCCCTGAGCCTGTCGAAGGGCTTAATTATTTTTTACTATTCTGAGGAGAAATCGACCAGCATATCCCGATAGGCATTGAATATTCTTGATTTGGAGATAAAACCGACGTATTTGCCATTGTGGACCACGGGAAGGTTCCAGGCGCCGCTGTCGTTGAATTTTTTCATGACCATCTCCATCTTTTCGTCGTGAGAGATAATGTCGGGTGATAAAACCATCAATTCCGATACCCTTTTAGAGGCATAGAGTTCCTTTTCGAACATGATTTCCCTGACATCATCGAGCAGTACGATTCCTTTAAAATTGTTTTGATCATCCACTACCGGGAAGATGTTGCGCTTGGATTTCGCGATGATTTTGACAAGTTCCCCAAGTGTTGTTTCGGGTTTGACGGTGAGCAGATCCCTCTCCACCACATTGTGAAGCCTGAGAAGTGTCAAAATAGCCTTGTCCTTGTTGTGGGTGATCAAATCACCTTTCTGCGCAAGACGTTTGTGGTAGATGGAGTGTGGTTCGATGGGCAGGGCGGTCAGGAAGGCAACAGCTGAGGTGATCATCAAAGGAACCAGCAGGCCAAAACCTCCTGATAGCTCTGCGATCAGGAAGATGGCGGTCATTGGTGCGTGCATCACCGCAGCCATCATGCCGGCCATTCCAGCCATTGCGAAATTTTTTGCCGGAACCACCTCTCCGTTGTAATTCAGAATCAGTGAGACCAAAAATCCTGCTAAGCTTCCCAGGAATAGGGTAGGGGCGAAAATACCACCGCTTCCTCCCGCTCCATTGGTAGTGGCTGTCGCGACAATCTTTACCAGCATAATGACAATAACCAGGACAATTAAAGCAAGTTTATCATCCCGGAAATTAAAAAAGAGGGAATTGTTCACTATATGGTGCCCCAAATCATTGACGATCTGATTGATGGTGTTATAGCCTTCTCCCCAAAGGGAAGGGAAGAGGAAGATCATACCTCCCAAAGCCAAACCGCCGATTGCTATCCGAAGCAATGGACTCCTGATCTTCTTTAAACTGCTCTCTATTAACAAATTCCCTCTTGAGAAAAGAACGGAAAAAAGTCCGCAAAAGATTCCCAGCAAAATGTACCAATGAATGTTGGAAACTTTGAAGGCATGGTCAATCTGTAAATTCAGTTCATATCCCGATCCCATTAGAAAATAGGCCAGTGATGCGGCAGTTGCGGCAGAAATCATCAGAGGCAACAGGGATGCCATGGTCAGGTCCAGCATCAGCACTTCGATGGCGAAAAGCATACCCGCGAGGGGCGCTTTGAAGATGCCGGAAATGGCTCCGGCGGCTCCACACCCAATCAGAACTGTCATGGTGCGGTAGTTCAGGTTGAAGGTGCGGGCGAAGGTAGAGCCAATGGCGGAGCCTGTCAGCACAACGGGCGCTTCGGCCCCGACTGATCCGCCGAATCCAATGGTGAGGGTACTGGAGATGATAGAGGTAAACATGTTGTGTGCCCGCAGGTAGCCCTTCTTCCTTGAAATGGATTCCAAAACCTTGGTCACACCATGGCTGATGTCGTCTTTTACCACAAACTTTACGAAGATGTAAGTCAACAAAATACCGATACCCGGATAGAGAAAGTAGCGATAATTTTCGCGCAGGGAGTCAAAATCTTCGGTTAAAAATCTGGTGGAGATGTGGATGATATTTTTGAGTAAAATGGCGGCAAACCCACTCAGCAATCCAACAATAAAGCTGAGTCCCAGTAATTTTTCCCGCTCCGTATACTTCGTTTTTTTTTGGATCAATTTAATAAACATGTGTTTCGTTTTTTAGCTCTTCCATGTCGATTTTCTTGTTGTCGATGGAACGCCAGGCGATCCAAATATAGGCAATTACAAAGGGTACCAACAGGGATACGTAGCTCATAACGGTCAGTGTGTAATGGCTGGATGAACTGTTTCCGATGGTCAGTGAACTCTGAAGGTCGTAGGTAGATGGATAATAGGCTGTATTGTTGAAACCGGCCAGCAGAAATAACGCAAAAATAATCAGTATTGTGCCAATACCGGCGCCCCATATACCTTTGGTACTACATTTTTCGAAGTAGGCAATCGGTCTGATGATCCCGAGTAAAACCAGTGCGACTCCAATCAAAAAAAGTATCGAAACGAAGGGCATCTGTATCAGATTGTGCAGGTACTTGTACGACTCCATCGACACCTCTCCGGTACCCGGATTGACAGCAAATCCCGGGGACAACAATGTCCAGATCACAAATGAAAGGAAGAAGACCACGAAGGGTATGGCATTGATAAGAAGCTGTTTTTTGATCCGTTCCATCATGACGGCATGATTGATCCTGTTCATAAAATAGAGTAGTGCGAGTACCCTGGATAAAAACAATACCGTCAGTCCAAGCAAAAGATTATGCGGATTGAACACAGCTTCGAGACCGTATGCCGGGCCGGTCCATTCTGAAATGATTGGCATTTTTTCACCTGTAAGTCTGGTGATGTTCATTAAATTAACAGAGAATTGTGAACCGGTGAAAAAGGTAGCAACGGCTGTTCCGATCAAAACCGGTGCAAGAATTCCATTGAGTAGCATAAAGGTTTCGTAGGTTCTTTTACCTAACAAGTTACCTGCTTTGCTGCGATATTCATACGATACGGCCTGTATGATAAAGGCAAACAATATCAGGATCCAAACCCAATAGGCTCCGCCAAAGCTGGTTGAGTAAAATAGGGGAAAAGAGGCAAAGAAAGCGCCGCCAAAAGTGACAAGGGTTGTAAACGTAAACTCCCATTTGCGCCCCAGCAGGTTAATTAACAACGTGCGTTCTTCATCCGTTTTCCCGATGGTGTAAATCAGTGTTTGGCCTCCCTGAACAAACATCAGAAAAACAAGGATCGCGCCCAGAAGTGAGACAATCATCCACCAGTATTGCTGTAAAGCTATATGTGTAAATAATTCAATCATAATTTTATGTTTTAAGATTTAGTTTCCGGTAATGCTGAATTATTAACAGGCTTGACTTCCTCCGGACCTTTTTTTATCTGTGTAATCATAATTCTGATTTCAGCGATCAATAAACCGGTGAAAAGGATAAAAAACATCCAAAAGGTGATCTGTACCGAAATGGATTTTAGCTGTGAGACCGCCGCAATGGTGGGTAATATATTCTGGATAACCCATGGCTGCCGACCTGCTTCTGCTAAAATCCATCCCAGTTCGGAAGCGATATAAGCCAATGGAATCGACCAGAGAGCAGTATAAAGGATAAATCGTTTCCTGGCGATTCTGTTTTTAAGTGTTAACCAGAGAATTACAAGGAAGAGGAGACCGAAATGCATCCCTAAAAAAACCATTATTCGGAAAGAATAGAAGGTTAGCGGAATACTTGGTATCAGTTCCTGTACATTCCGACCGTAATAATATCCATACCCAAAATCGGGATAATTTTTCTCGAAAATTACCAGTGATGCTTTAGCCAGACTGTCATTTCCGGCCTTTTTTGCATTTTTATAGGCTGCAAGTGATAGAATAGCTGTCCTGCCTTTTACGCTTCTCTCCTGATAAGAAGGAATGTTTTGTTCCGTATTTCCGTAAACAATATCCTTTATTCCGGGAACATAGGCATTGGCATCCCGAAATGCCATGTATGAAAGCATATTGGGTATTTCTATCATAAACCTGAAATCCTGCTTTTTATGGGATGGCTCTTTCTTGTCCTCTTTCAGGATTCCTATGGCGACTAGCGGAGCATTCTGTTTGCCAACATACAAATTCTCCATGACAGCAAATTTCATAGGCTGGTATTTGGCCATATTTCGTGCGGATCCATCACCGGTTAAAACGACAAAAGCGGTGGTCAGTAATCCGAAAACAGATGCCACCACGATGCTTTTTTTGGCAAAAAGATGTTCTCTGTTCTTTATTAAAAACCAGGCACTTATACCGATGACAAACACTGATGCAAGAACATATCCTGAGGATATTGTATGTAAAAACTTATTGATTGCTACAGGAGAAAAGAGTACCTCCCAGAAATTCACCATTTCATTGCGTGCCGTATCCGGATTGAATTTCATCCCTACCGGATATTGCATCCAGCCATTGGCAACCAAAATCCATAATGCTGATAAGTTTGCCCCAAATGCTACCAGCCACGTTGAAAGCAGGTGGAATTTTTTGCTCACTTTGTTCCAGCCAAAAAACATGACTGCAATAAAAGTACTTTCCAGGAAAAAAGCCATGATTCCTTCGATCGCGAGCGGTGCGCCGAAAATGTCGCCTACAAACCACGAATAGTTTGACCAGTTGGTACCGAATTCAAATTCAAGAATAATCCCGGTAGCAATTCCGATTGCAAAATTTACACCAAAAAGAGACATCCAGAATTTGGTGATCCGTTTCCATTCCGGGTTACCGGTACGCACATACAAAGTTTCCATGAATGCGATGATAAACGAAAGGCCAAGGGTTAACGGCACAAATATCCAGTGATAAAGGGCTGTAAGTGCGAACTGTGCCCGCGACCAGTCAACAAGAGAAAAATCAATATTTTCCATATAGTTTATTTAGTGAGTTGCTCAATTACATGGTTACTGCGTTGTTCGTCTGTACTGAAGTTAGACTTTAAATAATTTGGAAAGAAGAACAATCTCAGCACTAAAAACAGGATGATTAACTTGATCAGGATAATTGCCCACAGCTTTCTCCCAATGATCATACTTTTAAAACCCTGGTAATAAAACTGAAAAAGATTTCTAAGGAGATGCTTCATGAGAAAGGTCTGATGAGACTAAAGTACATCAAAAAAGTAATAATTACAAATTTGAGTTTTACAAAAATTTTGCAGTACTTGTTGGGTCGGGGAGACTCAATGACTACACCGATAGCTCCTACGCCCCAAACCGATATCCAATCCCTGACTCCGTATTGAGCAACCTTGGTTTTGCAGGATTATCTTCAATTTTTTTTCTTAATTGGGCCATGAAAACCCTTAAATATTGGGTTTGTTCCATATATCCCATTCCCCACACCTCTTTTAAAATAAAATGATGCGTCAAAACCCTACCTTCATTTTTCGCAAGTAAGGCCAGCAAGGAAAATTCAGTTGAGGTCAGTTTAACAATTTCATTGTTTTTTTTCACTACGTGGCTTGCCAAATCTATAGTCAGTGAACCAAAAGTTAGGCAGGGATCATCGGATGCATCAAGGCTTTGCCGGATAGCGACCCTGATACGTGCCAATAATTCTCCGGTCCTGAAGGGTTTGGTTAGGTAATCGTTGGCGCCGTTATCCAAAGCCTTAACGATATCGTCCTCCGAACTGCGAACGGAAAGTATCAGGATTGGCTTCAAATACCACTCCCTGAGTTTTTTGAGGATCTCAATCCCATCTGCATCAGGTAACCCAAGGTCAAGGATAATGAGTACAGGGTGGGTGGTGGCGGCATGAATCAGGCCCTCTTTCCCTGTTGAAGCCTCGGAGATCTTGTAGCCATTGGCAGATAGCGTGATCTCAAGCAACCGGCGAATCTGTACTTCATCATCGATGATCAGTATGGTATCGGAATTGGTCATGATGCTTCAGGTTTTTTTTGATTGTTCAAATCTGCAATTTTTACCGGAATTTTGATGATAAATTTTGCACCCCCATTTTCCCTGTTTTCTGCGGTAATTGTTCCTTCCTGAGCTACGACAAAGCCTTTGACAATTGACAGGCCCAAACCGGTTCCACCAGCTTTTGAATCTTTGCCCCGGTAAAATTTATCGAAAACAAAATTTAATTCTGAAGGATTAAAACCCGGACCCCGATCCATAACCTGAATATTCAGAAAACCGTTGTCGTAAAATATTTTCAACCTGATTCGGCTACCTGCAGGAGCGTACTGAGTTGCATTAAGGATCAGGTTGTGCATCACCTGTTCAATCAACCCAAAATCTGTCATGACCAGGGGCATGTCGACAGGAATGATGGTCGATAGTTTAAATGGCTTTAATTCCACCTGAAGGGCCTCGGCGACTTCATTGGCCAGATCATGAACATCGCACCAATCAGGCTTTGGCGTTATATGTCCTGATTCTAGTCGGGACATATTTAATAAATTCTCTATCAATCGATTGAGTCGAATAGAGGCAATGCTGATTTCGGTATATAGTTTCTGCCTGGTCTCCTCCGGGTAGTTTTGAGATAAAAGTGTATCTGATGCACCCAGTATCGTAGCCACAGGGATCCGTAACTCATGCGAAATTGAATTAAAAAGGGTTTTGTAAAGCTTTTCTGATTCACTCAGTACATAGGTCTCCTTAGCTGCATTGCGAAGAAATTCACGCTCATATTTGCCTGAAATCTGGGAGAGAAATGCTTCCCAGAATTGTTCTTCGCCCTGCGTGAAAATATGATGTAACTCAACCACAATAACGCCTATATTCCCGCTATTCCCGGATAAGGGATAAAAAGTAAAGTTTCCTGATGGCAGTGTATCTGTGTATTTTCCGGCCATGGTTGAATTTTTAAATACCCAGTTTGCAACACTGAAATCATTTTCCAATACCTGGATATTTGTTCCATCCTGAACTATATTGTCCAGTTGGTTGAGATCCGTTTTTAGGATGATTGCCGAATCAAGGTTGAAATATTTCTGAACATATTTTATCGCCATCCTGGATACTTCATTTATCCCTGAGGCGGTATTCAGCTCTTTGGTGAGTTGATAAAGTGCTTGTGTTCGTTCTTCCCGTATTCTAATTTTCTGTTCTTGCCGGCGAACCCTGGAGGTGAGAATTCCATTTAGTAAGGCTATGAAGAAAAACATGATGAGCATCAGCACATCTTCGGGTTTATCTATGTGCAGGGTAAACTGGGGAGGAATAAAAAAATAATCCCAAATAAGAGCGCTTAATCCTGCTGCAAGCAAAATCGGTCCGGGTCCAAAGAAAATTGCCAGGATGGAGACCAGAAAGAGTAATAGGAATGATACAACCTGGTAGCCAATAAAGTCTCTCACAAGATAGCACGAGATCGATGACAAAAACACCAGAAGTATTGCAGTCAGGTATTCCCTTATATTTGACGTAAAGGAAGGGACAAAAACCTTTTCCCGGTAGCGACCCTTTGCCTGATTATCAGCCCCAAGAATATAAACATCAATGTTACCACTGTACCTTATCAGCTTGTTTACAAAACTGCCAAGTCGTAGCATGGCAAACAAGTTTCGGACCCGTGGCTTTCCGACTATAATGTGGGTTGCATTTTCTTTTTGAGCAAAATCGACAATAGCGCTTACCACATCGTAATTGGTGACAATCCGGACTTTGATGCCCAATTGTTTGGCCAGGCTGATGTTTTTATTGAGCTGATCATGTTCTTTAGGCGTCAGTTGGTGGGAAGTTTCTACATAAATGGCCTGGATGTTGGCCCCCATCGAGTAAGAAAGGTTTTTGGCCCAGCGCAATAACCTGGTCGACTGTATCCTGTAATCAATCGCTACCAAGAGATGCGATCCTGATTTCCAGGGCCCCCTGATGCGCTTTTGCTGCATATAGTCATGCAGTTGTTTGTCAACCCTATCGGCAACAATTCGCAGGGCCATTTCGCGAAGCGCCGTAATATTTCCCTTCCGGAAGAAATTCAGGATGGCTTCGCGAGATCTTTCAGGGGTATATACCTTGCCTTCGGATAATCTCTGGAGCAACTCATCCGGGCTAAGATCGACCAGTTCAACTTCATCCGCATTTTCAAAAATCTCATCAGGCAGGGTTTCCCGAACGATAATTCCTGTAATTTGTGCAACAGTTTCGGAGCGGCTTTCAAGGTGCTGAACATTCACTGTTGTGTAAACGTTGATTCCGTTTTCAAGAATTTCCAGAACATCCTGGTACCGTTTGGTGTGACGACTGCCTGGAGCATTGGTGTGTGCCAGTTCATCTACCAGAACAATCTGTGGTTTTCGGGCAATAATGGCATCCAGATCCATCTCCTGAACCTGGGTTGATTTGTATTCATATTTCTTCCTTTGAATCAACTCAAATCCTTCGACCAGACTGGCAGTTTCTTTTCGATTGTGTGTCTCCACAAAGCCAATGATGATGTCACAACCCTTCGCTTTTTCAACTTTGGCCGACTGAAGCATGGTATACGTTTTACCCACTCCTGCACACATGCCGAAGAAAATCTTCAGTTTTCCGCGTTTACTTTTCTCCTCATCCTTAATGATTGAGGCTAATAGTTCATCTGGATCCGGACGGTTGTTAAGAATATCCATATTCTTATATTTTTTCTTCAAGCCTGACAATCAGCGCTTCAGCCTCATTTTTGATATTTTTTATTCGGGTCAATACACTTTTCAACTCTTGAATCTCATTTATTATCAAAGCCCTTTCCGATTCTACAGGTAAAGTTACAGTCATTTTCTTCTCGTTCTCACTTAATTTCTCTGCCATTTCGTTAATGACCAAAGAAATTTCGTAAAACTTATCTGTCCCTTCAAAATCCAGCCGATGACCATAATCACCTAAACCTAATTTCTTTATTCCATCGTATAATTGGGAAAATCGTTCATTGGAGTAGGATGAGAAACTATACGAATAGAATAGTGCGATTATAAAACACAAAGTCGCAATAATTGATATCTGTGTCAGAGCATCCTGTGTCGAAATTTTGGTATTATCTGTCTTAACTTCAATGGCTTTACCGTTCATTTGTGACAAGAGCATCAACTGTTGGAATAATGTATCAAACTTTTTTTGCAGGAAAAGAACCTTTGTCAACGTGTGAGGCGATTCCATAAATTTTATAACCGAATCGCCGTATTCTTTTAAATCAATTTCAATTCCTGCAACCAATTTATCTTCGCCAGGTTCTGTAATGTTACTTTTCTCAGACTGAAATGAATTGCCGACAACTTTAAGTTCATTTTTAAGAATCAGGTTATGCGAGTTCTCGTTCATTATAAAACTCCTTGTAATCTCCTGATTCATTTTCGTTAACCCCTCTGCCATATCACGTGCATAGACAACTGATAAATAGTTCTCTTTCAGAATGGCTCCAGTTTCATTCGATACCTTATTCATATAGTAGGCAGAGAAGATTGATAACGCCAGAATGATGAATAAAAAAATCATCCCTGTGGAGAATTTTGAGCGAATTGAGAATTTCATGATTTACAATTTTTATTTTATTTCATCCAACTTCAGATTTAACAATAATACATTAATCCTTTGCTCTCCCAAAAACAAGTATTGAGGTGATTGAGATAATTCGGCAATGGACTGCAGAAGTAGTTGTTTTTTGCTGTCATCAAATTGCCTGATTTTGACAATGCGCCCTACCTGCAATAAGGCCGCTTTGGGCGAAATATGTGGATCAAGGCCGCTGGCAGAGGCGAAAACCATTTCTGAAGGAATTTCAGAAATGGTATCCAATTGATTAAACACTATAAATTGCTTTTTTAATGAGTCAACAGAATGTTTCAACCTGGCATTTGTTAAACCAAAATTTGATCCGCCTGAAGGTAATGGATTATAGGATATGGCCGATGGTCGTGAAGTAAAGTAAATTATACTGTCAAAACGCTGGCCAATTAATTCACTGCCGATTATTTTGTTATTTTTTAAAATTAAACTTCCGTTTGCTTTGGCGGGCATGGTAAGTTGTGCAATTCCTGTTACAAATAGCGGATAGATGACGCCGGTTAAAACGGTAAAGAATAGGAGGATTTTTAAGGATATAAATAGAGTTTTCATTTCTTTACAGAATTACATGTTAATTAGAATATCTATAAGTTTAATTCCAATGAAAGGGGCAATAATACCGCCTAAGCCGTAGATAACCAAATTACGTGTCAATGCGGTATTGGCCGAGACGGGTTTATATTGTACACCTCTTAAAGCCAAAGGAATTAGCAAGACGATGATAATGGCATTAAAAATTACCGCGCTCAAAATTGCGCTCTGGGGAGAACCGAGATTCATAATATTTAAGGCCGAAAGAGGTCCTACACCGCTTTTGCCGGAATAGAGTGAGATGGCGATAGCAGGAATAATGGCAAAATATTTAGCCACATCGTTGGCAATGCTAAAGGTCGTTAGTGCACCCCTTGTCATCAGCAATTGCTTGCCAACCTCGACGACCTCAATCAGTTTAGTTGGATTACTATCAAGGTCAACCATATTACCGGCTTCACGGGCAGCCTGAGTACCTGTATTCATCGCAATACCAATATCTGCCTGGGCAAGTGCCGGAGCATCGTTTGTTCCATCGCCAATCATACCAACCAAATGCCCGTTTGCCTGTTCCTCGCGGATACGACGTAATTTATCTTCGGGTGTAGCTTCTGCCATGAAATCATCAACTCCTGCTTCGGCAGCAATGGCAGCGGCAGTCAGTGAGTTGTCACCCGTAATCATTACGGTTCGAATCCCCATCTTCCTAAGTTCAGCAAATCGCTGCTTGATGCCGCCTTTTACAATATCCTTCAGGTGAATCACCCCAAGAACTCTTTTGTCTTCAGCCACGACCAAAGGGGTTGCGCCTTGTCGTGCCAATTCGGAAACTATATCTTGTATTTTTTGAGTATAAAAACCATTGTTGCTTTGCACAAAAGAACGAATGGCTTCGGATGAACCTTTTCGGATCATATGAACAGTGCCGTCGTCTGTTTTAAAATCAACGCCGCTCATTCGCGATTGCGCTGTAAAAGGAATAAATGTCGCATTTAGTTGATGAACTTCGCGGCCACGAATATTGAATTGTTCTTTGGCTAGGACGACAATCGAACGCCCTTCGGGTGTTTCGTCCGATAAGGATGAAAACTGGGCAGCATCGGCAAGTTCTTCAACAGTTACCCCTTCGGCGGGAATAAAATTGGTAGCCATGCGGTTACCCAATGTGATTGTTCCGGTTTTATCAAGTAAAAGTACATCAACATCTCCTGCTGCTTCGATGGCACGGCCACTTGTTGCAATCACGTTTCGCTGCAAAAGCCTGTCCATTCCGCTAATTCCGATTGCACTTAACAAACCTCCTATGGTAGTCGGGATTAAACAAACCAGTAAAGCAATTAAAACAGGGATGGTTAAATTCTGTGATTGAGGCAAACCTGAGGCCGAAAGACTATAACTAAAGAATGCCGGAAGTGTTGCCACTGCCAAAAGAAAAACGATTGTCAAACCTGAAATTAGAATTGACAGTGCAATTTCATTGGGTGTTTTTTGACGTTTTGCTCCTTCTACCAATGCTATCATGCGGTCTATAAATGTGTTACCTGATTCAGAGGTAATACGTATCAATACGCGGTCACTGATAACCTTCGTCCCGCCTGTAACAGCCGACCTGTCGCCTCCGCTTTCGCGGATAACAGGGGCTGATTCGCCAGTGATTGCGGATTCGTCAACACTGGCAATCCCTTCAATCACTTCGCCATCCGAGGGGATGACATCTCCTGCTTCACAAACTACAACGTCACCTTTTTTAAGTTCAGTGGCATTTATGGCAACTTCTTGTTTTCCATCCATCTTACGAGCTATGGTTTGAGTGCGGTTTTTCCGCAAACTATCAGCTTGTGCTTTTCCCCGGCCTTCGGCGATTGCCTCAGAAAAATTAGCAAACAACACCGTAAACCAAAGCCAAATAGCTATATTCAGGTTGAACCATGAAAAATTACCCTGAAAAATACCGGTAAACACAATGATTGTTGTTAGAAGAGAGCCGATTCCCACTATAAAAATGACGGGGTTTTTAATCAGCAAAGCAGGATTTAATTTAATAAAACTGTCTTTTACTGCCTGTATTGCCAACTTACGGTTAAACAGGCTTATATTTTGTTTTGTACTCATTTTGTCAAGAATTAAAAGGTAACACCATTGTTCATCTGCAAATGTTCTACAATAGGCCCAAGCGATAAAGCGGGGAAATGCGTTAATCCACCGACAATCAGGATGACCGCAATCAGCAAACCGATAAACAACCAATTGTCAGTATGGAAAGTACCGGCCGAAGTTGGGGTTATATTCTTCCCGGCCATACTTCCGGCAATAGCCAATACCGGAATAATAATGCCGAACCTGCCAATCATCATCCCAAAACCTAAAGTCAAATTGTAAAATACCGTATTAGCATTTAAACCTGCGAAAGCGCTTCCGTTGTTTCCGGCTGCTGAAGCATAAGCATAAAGAATTTCGGAGAGTCCATGCGGACCTGCGTTGTTAAGACTCGATAGTCCGGGACTAGTCACCGAAGCCCAGGCTGCGAAAAGAAGTATGACTATATTTGGGGCAAGAACCGCGATGATGGCCATTTGAACTTCGAACTTCTGAATCTTTTTACCCAGGTATTCGGGTGTGCGCCCAACCATCAATCCGGCAATAAATACCGTAAGAATTACAAAAATAACCATGCCGTATAATCCTGAACCTACACCGCCAAAAATAATTTCACCGAGCATAATGTTGATCATGGCTACCATTCCTGTCAGGGGCGATAAGCTATCATGCATGGCATTTACTGATCCGTTTGATGCCGCCGTGGTCGAGGTTGACCAGAGGACACTGTTTGTGATTCCGAACCGGGTTTCCTTCCCTTCCATCAAGGGCAACTTGCCGAAAATGGGATTGGTCGAATATTCAGCATATAAGGATATACTCAAACCAATAACCAGTAAAATCAACATAGCCGTAAATATTGTCCATCCCTGTCGGGTCGAGCCAACCATTTTACCATAGGTGAAAGTTAAAGCAGCAGGGATAAGCAATAGGGCCAACATTTCAAGAAAATTACTGAAAGGCGTTGGATTCTCGAAAGGGTGTGAACTATTGGCATTGAAAAAGCCACCACCGTTGGTGCCCAATTGTTTTATTGCAATCTGGGAAGCTGCCGGACCCTGCGGTATGACCTGTATTGCGCCCTGTATTGTTTGAACAGTATCGTAAGTTTTAAAGTTTTGCACAACTCCCTGACCAACCAATACAACTGCAAAAAGTATTGAAAGTGGTAAAAGGATATACAGGGTCGAACGTGTAAGATCTGTCCAGAAATTGCCAAGCTGATCGGTGGTTTTCCGGGCGAGACCCCTGACAAGCGCCAATAAAACTGCTATTCCGGTTGCAGCGCTTACAAAGTTCTGAACAGTAAGCCCGATCATTTGTACAAAGTAGCTGAGGGTGGTTTCCCCGGCGTAACCCTGCCAATTGGTATTGGTCATAAAGCTTACTGCCGTGTTAAAAGCTGAATGCCATGAAACATTGGGAAGATTTGCAGGATTTAAGGGTAATTGTGCCTGAAAAAGTTGAATCAGAAATACAAAAATGAATCCAACCAAATTAAACATTAGCAAATTGAAAGTATAGGACTTCCAGTTTGTTTCCTCATCCGGGTTTATTCCGGAGAACTTATAGGTCAGTCTTTCGAGCCAACCAAAAACAGGCAGCATGAAGTGTTTACTCCCCGTGAATACCTTATACATGAAATTGCCCAATATCGGTGTAAGCCCGATTAATAAGGTAAAGAATAGCATGATCTGAATAAAATCCTGTATTGTCATGATTTAAAATTTTTCAGGTTTTAAAAGTGAATAGAGGAGGTATCCCAGTATAAGTAGGGCTATAACAGCTCCAACGGTATATCCTGTGGAAGAATTTGCCTCAAAAGCTTGTGATTTCGTTAATAAAATTACTGCATTCATTTCTTTGTTTTTTATTTGATACAAAGGTGCGCAGTTATTTATAAGGATTCTATAAGTATTGATCGGAACCATATAAGGATTTTATAAAGAGAGTCTTAGGTAACTGTTGATGTTAATTAAAATGCCCATCTTTAACTTTATAATTTTTAAATGATTTGTAGATCAAACAGTGTTTCAGGTTTATTTAATTTGATATTCTTATGTATGGTTGTGGTAATTATTGCTTATATTTGTGTGTAGGCTAACTTAAGTTAACCGCTTAATTATCAATTTAAATATCAAAATCATGGAACCCGTTTACATTGTTCTGATTGCCATTTTTGTTTTCTTTCTGCTCTCTGGGATTCGGATCGTAAGGCCCACGAATCGTGCATTGGTTGAGCGTCTTGGAAAGTACCATCATTTTGCCTCACCGGGATTTAACTGGATCATTCCTGGTATTGATAAGATGTATATTATCAACATCACCGAAAAGATGATTAATGCGGAACCACAGGAGATTATCACCAACGATAACCTGAATGCCAGGGTAGATGCCCAGGTTTATTTCAAGATTAAGTCGGATGAAGAGAGCGTGAAAAACTCTCAATACAATGTTAACAGCATTGAATATCAGATTGTAAACCTTGCCAGGACGACCCTTCGTAACATCATTGGCACGATGACGCTTAAATCTGCTAACAGCGAAAGGGGTAAAATCAACAAGGAGCTACACTCTACTTTATTGGATGAAACCCGTAATTGGGGAATTGAGATCGTCCGGACTGAGTTGAAGGAGATTGATCCTCCAAAGGATGTTCAAGAGACCATGAACAAGATTGTGAAAGCTGAGAATGAGAAGATTGCAGCCATCGACTATGCCACAGCAACCGAGACCAAAGCCGACGGTGAGAAACGAGCTGAGATCCGCAGGGCTGAGGGTATCAAGCAGGGGCAGATTCTGCGTGCGGAGGGAGAAGCCCAGGCGATTGCACTAGTCAATGAAGCAGCTGAAAAGTATTTTGTGGGAAACGCCCAAATGCTTCGCAGGATTCAGGCAATGGAAACCTCTTTAAAAGACAACTCAAAAATTGTGGTACCAATGGGATCTGACCTGGTTAATGTGATGGGAGAGATGGGTGGCATCATTCCGATCAGAGAAAAATCGGTCTAATTGGAGATTTTCACATTTTCCAATTTTCACATTGTTAAAAAGTTTTTATATTTGCACCCGCAATCCCAACAAACGCTAAGTGCCGGGATTGCGGTCAGGCGGGAATAGCTCAGTTGGTAGAGCACGACCTTGCCAAGGTCGGGGTCGCGAGTCCGAGTCTCGTTTCCCGCTCAACAAAACGTTCATTTTTATAGGACATCCATTCCTGCGGGAATAGCTCAGTTGGTAGAGCACGACCTTGCCAAGGTCGGGGTCGCGAGTCCGAGTCTCGTTTCCCGCTCCGTTGGATGCCCAGGTGGTGGAATGGTAGACACGTTGGACTTAAAATCCAATGGCCATTATGGCCGTGCGGGTTCAAGTCCCGCCCCGGGTACTAAGAAGCTTCGATAACAATCTGAAAAACAGAGACTTATCGAAGCTTTTTTATTTGCTACTGTAACACTACATTTAAAACATTTTTGTTTTTGAACGAAAAATAGGCTGTTGACGCATATATTCAACTGCATCAAACTTTTTTTTAATCGTTGTCTTCATAATCTATCAGTTCTGCTGCGAGATAGTTCATTTTCTAATGCGAAACTTCAATCATTTAATATAAATTGGTTGTATAAGTCAACTAGTTTATATTATCTTTGGCGAAAATTAAAATAATAAATGGAATCAAGCAAAATACTGGGATACATGTTGGGCAGAAGCCTTCGGGTTTTCAAAAATCAACTGATATTTGAATTCAAGGAAAAGAAAATCGAACTGTCATTTGAACAATTCGTTATTTTACATTTATTGAATGCGGATTGTAACTTGATTCAACAGGATCTGGCCAACCATCTTCAGAAAGACAAATCAATCATCGTTCGTCAAATCCATTATTTACTGGAGAATCAATACGTTGTCAGACTTACAAACAAAGCCGACAAACGGAAAAGAAATTTGATCCTTACAAAAAATGGTTTGGAGCTACTGAATCAAATGAAGGAGATCGCTTTAGAGATATCAAAGAAATTACTGATAGGAGTTAGCGAAAAAGAACTTGAAATATTTCGGAACGTGCTGATGAAAATTCAGGAGAATGGAGGGGCAGAAGCGAAAAAGAACCTTTAAATTATAGACTTAATCAACCAAAATAGAAATACATACCAAAAACAATATGCAAACAACTATGCAATTTAAAAATTTCGGAATCATTTTGATTATGCTTGCGGCGATTTCGTGTACCAATAAGCCAAAAGCCGGGCAGCCCGGAACTGCCGGTCAGGTAAAAGAATATCCTGTAATCGTTATAAAGACACAATCGACCCAACTTTATAAAGATTACCCTACGAAACTTCAGGGTCAGCAAACAGTTGAAATCAGATCGAAAATAACCGGATATATCGAGCAAATACTTGTTGATGAAGGTGTATATGTTAGAAAGGGGCAATTGCTTTTCCGTTTGAATGACAATGATATTCAAGCTTTGGTACGTTCTGCCGAAGCACTGGTAAAAGTTGCAGAAGCAGATGTAAAAGTTGCTCAGGTAAATGTAGAAAAAACCAAACCCCTGGTTGAAAAGAATATTATCAGCAAGTTTGATCTGGAATCGGTTGAGTCGACTCAAAAATCAAAAGAAGCACAACTTGCACAAGCCAAAGCAAATTTGGGGAACGCCAATGCGAACCTTCAATACACACGGATTACCAGTCCTGCTGATGGTACAATTGGAACCTTTCCGTTCAGGGTTGGCAGTTTGGTGAGCAGTTCAACCATTGAACCGCTGACAACGGTCTCGAATACCTTGAATATGTATGCCTATTTTTCGTTCAACGAAAAAGAATTCCTAACAATTACCAAAGGACTGGCAGGGAAAAACCTTCAGGAAAAATTCACCAAACTACCTGGTGTTTCGCTGATTATGGCCGATAACTCTGCTTATGACAAGGAAGGCCGCATCGAGACCGCCAGTGGATTGATCGATCAGCAGACCGGTTCTGTTAATGTTCGCGCCAGTTTTCCCAATCCCGATGGTCTTTTGCGCAGCGGAGGCAGCGGGCTTGTACGCATTCCTCAATTTGTTGATTCTGCAATCATTATCCCTCAGAAAACAACTTACGAGTTGCAAGGCAAACACTTTGTATATCTGGTTGGAACCGACAATAAAGTTCACAATACCGAAATTGAAATCCTGGTAGGTAACCTGAAAGATTCGTATGTGGTAACTAAAGGACTGAATGCCGGCGACAAAATTGTGTATGAAGGAATTGCTGCCCTGAGGAACGACACAGAAATCAAACCGAAACTAGTAGAAACCGGAAATCTTTCCGAAAACATGTCCCGAGGACTCGGGATTAAAAAATAAATCCGTAAGATCATGTTCAGAAGATTTATAGAACGGCCGATTCTATCATCGGTTATTTCAATCATTATTGTCATTCTTGGTGTTCTTGGCCTGATCAGTCTGCCAATCGAGCAATACCCAGACATTGCACCACCAACAATCCGTGTATCGGCATCCTACACCGGAGCGAGCGCCGAAACAGTATTGAAAAGTGTGGTGATCCCTCTCGAAGAACAAATCAATGGAGTTGAGAATATGATTTACATGAACTCAACTGCCAGCAACGATGGCTCAGCAATTATCGAAGTGTTCTTTAAACAGGGGATTAATGCCGACATGGCAGCGGTAAATGTTCAAAACCGTGTAGCCCGCGCCAACAGCTTACTTCCATCCGAGGTTACCCGTGCCGGGGTCATCACTGCCAAACGCCAGAACAGCATGTTGCTGATATTTTCGTTATACAGCGAAAATGGCGAATTCGACGAAACGTTCCTGCAAAACTACAGTAAAATCAATCTTCTGCCGCAGATTCAGCGTGTAACAGGAGTGGGCGATGCCTCGGTTTTCGGCGCCAAAGATTATTCGATGCGTATCTGGCTGAAACCCGATGTGATGGCCACATACAACTTGATGCCATCGGATATTATCACGGCCCTGAACGAACAAAACATCGAAGCTGCTCCCGGCCGTCTGGGCGAATTGAACAACCAATCGTTTGAATACGTGATCAAATATAAAGGGAAACTAACACAGCCTGATGAATTTGAGAACATCGTAATCAAAGCGGACAAAGACGGAAACATGTTGTTGCTGAAAGATGTGGCACGCATTGAAATGGGGGCAATGAATTACTCTGTTGCCACATCAGCCATGGACAAACCGGGAATTACCATGGGCGTTTATCAGGCTGCCGGATCAAATGCCCGTGAAGTGATCATCAATGCCAAAAAAGTACTTGACGAAGCGTCCAAATCTTTTCCTTCAGGTTTAAAATACAAAATATTGGTTGATGCCAATCAGTTCCTCGACAGTTCCATCTCCAAAGTTCTCCACACTCTTCTGGAAGCATTCATCCTGGTTTTTATCGTGGTTTTCATATTCCTCCAGAATTTCAGGGCTACTCTGATTCCAGCTATTTCGGTTCCGGTTGCCATTATCGGTACTTTTTTCTTCCTGAATGTGTTTGGCTTCACGATCAACCTGCTCACTTTATTTGCACTGGTACTTGCGATCGGGATTGTGGTTGACGATGCTATTGTTGTGGTCGAGGCGGTTCATGCCAAACTCGATCAGGGAGCGAAAAATGCACAGGAAGCCGCAGTTTCTGCCATGGATGAGATTTCTACAGCTATTGTTTCCATAACTCTAGTGATGTCGGCAGTGTTCATCCCGGTAACATTCATTACAGGTACAACCGGCGTATTTTACAAACAATTTGGGATTACACTGGCAGTGGCAATTGTTATTTCGGCAGTCAACGCCCTGACCCTGAGCCCTGCCCTTTGTGCACTGTTCCTAAAACCACATACTGAAAGTTCGTTGCACAAAAGAGGCTTCATGCAACGATTTTATGCTTCCTTCAACGTGGCATTTGATACGATGACCATACGTTATAAAAAGACGGCCAACTTCTTTTTGGGCCGCAAATGGATAGCCATCGCAATGATCATTCTTTTCTCCGGAGGCTTATGGCTTCTGATGAAAACCACTCCAACAGGATTCGTTCCTTCAGAAGATATGGGTCGGATATTTGTTGATATCAGTCTTCCTCCTGCAACCTCAATGGGAAAGACAAAAATAATAGTTGATCAGGTTGACAGTATCATTGGCAGCAATCCGGAAATGGAAGGAAGAACTGCAATTGTCGGAAGTTCATTAATAAGCGGGAAAGGCAGTTCATACGGAATGCTGATTTGCTGCATGAAACCTTTCGAAGAAAGAAAAGGGAAGGGTCAGGATATCAACTCGGTGATTACTAAACTGTATATGATGACCTCGCAAATTAAAGAGGCAAAAATCATCTTCTTTACACCGCCGATGGTTCCAGGATTCAGTATCTCCGGAGGGTTCGAACTAAAACTGGAAGACAAAACCGGAGGCGACATCAAGCAGTTTGAACAAAACGCCCGCCAATTCCTTGGGTCATTGAATCAACGGCCTGAAATTCAGTATGCCCTGACTTCCTTCAACACGAACTTTCCGCAATACCAGGTTGATGTGAATGCGGCCCGATGCAAACAGTCGGGAATTGGTGTCAGTTCAGTATTGTCGGCATTGCAGGGATATGTTGGCGGATTTTATGCTTCTGATTTTAACCGATTTGGTAAACAATACCGGGTTATGATTCAGGCAGAACCCCGTTACCGGGGAAATCCTGAAGACCTGAATAACATTTTCATCCGGACTTCAACCGGAGAAATGGCGCCGATAACCGAATTCATTTCCATGAAAAGGGTATTTGGTCCCGAGAATATTGGCCGCTTCAACATGTACACCGCAATATCGGTAACCGGAGCGCCTAACTTTGGTTATAGTTCTGGTGATGCCATTAAAGCGGTCCAGGAAGTGGCAGTCCAGACTTTGCCGACAGGTTACGGATACGAATTCTCAGGATTGACACGCGAAGAAATGGCTTCGGGTAACCAATCGATCCTGATCTTTGTGCTAAGTGTGATCTTTGTTTATTTCTTACTGGCAGCCCAGTACGAAAGTTTTATCTTGCCGTTTTCAATTTTGGTCTCTCTACCAATCGGAATTGCCGGTTCGTTCCTCTTTGCAAAATTAATGGGTGTTCAGAATAATATTTACCTGCAAATATCGCTGATTATGCTTATCGGACTGCTGGCGAAAAATGCGATCCTGATTGTTGAGTTTGCGCTGCAACGCCGTCACCGCGGAATGAGCATCGTGCAAGCTGCCGTTGAAGGGGCTACCGCGCGTTTGCGACCGATCCTGATGACTTCATTCGCCTTTATTTTCGGATTGATTCCGTTGGTAGTCGGTGGAGGTGTCGGAGCCAACGGAAATCGTTCTATCGGAGTTGGCGCCGTGGGTGGTATGTTGATCGGTACTATGATTGGAATCCTGGTGATCCCGGCCATGTTTGTGATCTTCCAAACGCTTCAGGAAAGAATTAATAAACCCGAAGCTCCGGAAATCTCGAAGTTGAACGATATGGAAGAATAGTTGATATCATCTAATCAGAAAGTAGAAATGAGAACAATTTCAATTAAGTATATTATCCTGATCGTCGGATTTACCGGTGCGTTGTACTCGTGCAATACTTCGCGCCATTTCCAACGCAATACCATCAATACAGACAATCTTTTCGGCAATTCTGCAACAAAAGATACAGCGACCATTGCCAATAAACCGTGGCGCGAACTTTTTACGGATAAATACCTTCAACAACTTATTCAGGAAGGTTTGGACAACAACCCTGACCTGCTTGTGGCTGTGCAGAGGGTACATGAGGCAGAAGCTTATTTTTTGCAGGGTAAAGCGGCCCTGCTTCCCGGTATTAATGGCAAAGGAACTGTAAACTATCTTCGCAATCCTGAGTCAATTTATCCCGACGGTCCACTCGAGGTGAAAAGCTATCAACTTGGAATGGAAGCGAGTTGGGAGATTGACTTGTGGGGAAAACTTCGCAGTTCAAAACGAGCAGCATATACCAACTTACTGGCTTCCGATGTAGGTAAAAAAGCGGTACAAACACGATTGATCGCTACTATTGCGGCCACTTATTACAGCCTCTCCGGTTTGGATTCGAAACTGATCATCACGCGGCAGACTGTTAAGAATAATATTGATCTGGTGGAAACCATCAAGGTATTGAAGGAAAGCGGCAAAGTAACTGGTGCAGCTGTTGTTCAAAGCGAAGCATCCCGTTATGCCGCAGAAGTGACAATTCCCGATCTGGAACAACAAATTACTGAAACAGAGAACACTCTTTGCCTTTTGCTGGGACGTACTCCGGGAACCATCGAAAGGGGGAAAGTTGACGAACAAAACATCATCCCGGTTTTGACTACGGGTGTTCCGGCTCAACTGCTCGACAATCGTCCGGATGTGATGCAGGCAGAGTTTAATGTGATGAGCGCCTTCGAAATAACCAATAATGCGCGTGCTTCCTTTTACCCGGCACTGACATTGACAGCTTCGACGGGATTTGTTGCTTCAGACCTTAAACAACTGATAGATCCCAAATCGATTGCCGTTAATATTATCGGGGGACTGACTCAGCCTATCTTCAACAAAAAGGTGAACATCACCAGGCTGAAAGTGGCCCGGGCACAACAGGAAGAGGCATTGATCTACTTTCGGAATACCTTGCTTACAGCAGGACAGGAAGTACATAATGCACTGAGTTTGTACGAACGGTCGATTCAGAAAATAGCTTTGCGCAAATTACAACTTGAGGCATTGGTAAAAGCGGTCGACTACACCAAAGAATTACTGATCTACGGTTCGGCTAACTACACAGAAGTGCTCAATGCACAAACGAGCCTATTGTCGGCGCAATTAAGCAGTGTCAATGACCGTTTGCAACAATTAGATGCGGTGGTGTCGCTTTATCGGGCGCTTGGCGGGGGGTGGAAGTAGAATTGGAATACTTACGTTGTTGATCCTTTAAATGAAAAATACAAAAAGCAGCACCAAGGAATCCCGGGTTCAGGGCATTTTTCGCTCACTTCAGTACAGGAATTATCGCCTGTTCTTCAGTGGTCAAAGTATTTCACTGGTTGGCACATGGATACAAAGGATAGCCACTCCCTGGCTGGTATATCATCTGTCAGGTTCGGTATTTTTGCTCGGATTAGTCGGTTTTGCAGGCCAGATCCCTACCTTTCTGCTCTCTCCGTTTGCAGGAGTTCTCACGGATCGATGGAACAAATACCATATTCTGATTGTCACACAGATATTAGCAATGATTCAGGCGCTTATTCTTGCATTCCTCTATCTGTCCGGGACTATTGAAGTATGGCATATTGTCGTACTCAGTGTGATACTCGGTTTTATCAACGCGTTTGATGTCCCTGCACGACAATCCCTTGTTATACATATGGTTGATAAAAAGGAGGACCTTGGCAATGCCATTGCCTTAAATTCGTCGATGGTGAACGGCGCCAGGTTACTCGGTCCTTCGATAGCAGGCTTGCTAATTTCCTTTGCAGGAGAAGGTTACTGTTTTCTGATAAATGGTATCAGTTATCTTTTTGTTTTGCTGTTTTTGTTTCTGATGAAAATAAATCTTCCCGCATTAAAGAAAAAAGAGAACCACATCCTGAAAGAATTCATGGAAGGCTTTCATTATACTTTCGATTCTCTTCCTATAAGGTATTTGATTCTCTTGCTTGCCCTGGTCAGCCTGATGGGAATGCCTTATACCGTCCTGATGCCTGTCATTGCCAAAGAAATACTGCATGGCGGACCCCATACCTTTGGCTTTCTGATGGGTGCATCCGGGATTGGAGCATTGACCGGGGCCCTTTACCTCGCCTCACGTAAAAATGTGCTCGGTCTTGGCCGAATCATTCCATTGGCTGCCGGAACTTTCGGTATTGGACTTGTTGCATTTTCATTTTCAGGAATATACCTAATTTCTTTGCTCTTGATGGTTGTCATCGGACTTGGGATGATGTTGCAGATGGCATCCAGCAATACCATTTTACAAACTATCGTGGATGATGACAAAAGAGGTAGAGTCATGAGTTTTTATACCATGGCCTTCATGGGCACTGCTCCCTTCGGGAGTTTCATGGCAGGAATTCTGGCAAAAACGATAGGAGTTCAGTATACAATTCTGATGGGTGGAATAACCTGCATTTTGGGAGCTCTCATCTTCGCAAGAAAGCTTCCTGAAATCAGAAAGACCATACACCCTGTTTACGTTAGATTAGGTTATATACCTGAAGAAATATCGTCAGGTATCCAGGCAGCAACTGAAATGACTGTACCCCCGAAAGAATAAACACTTTTCGTCAATGGAAAAAAGCTTTTGTCTGCGGGTTTACAAGGACCGTGTGGTAGGGGTATAATTTTCCCGCGAAAAGCCGAGTGACATATTATTCGTCAGGGAGGATAATGCCAACGACTGAATTGTCTCACCGGTAACCAATTTATTGATTTCATCACGGATTAGACCATACTGATGATGGAGTGGACATGGATTATTTTCATCACAGTTCTTTAACCCGAAACCACAACCAACGAAAAGTTCATCCCCTTCTATGGCGATGATAATTTCTTTCAGGGGCAAATCTTTTTTCTCCGGATCAAGAAAGAATCCACCTCCCTTTCCTTTCAACGATCTCACAAAACCCTGTTTGGCAAGGCGTTGGAAAATTTTTGCCGTAAAAAAAAATGGTGCTTCTATTTCGTGTGCTATCTCAGCAACCCCTGGTCTTCTGTCTTTCAGATTTTGAATCTGGATGTACACCATTCCTCTTAAAGCATATTCAGTCTCCTTTTTAAACACAATCAGCGGGTTTTGTTGTTAAACTTCCCTCAAAAGTAAAAAAAAACAGTTAACTTGTTTTTATTAAAAGACTTTTTTGTCTTTTAATAAAAAAGTAATATATTTGTCGCGTAGAAAAAGACAATGAACAACATAATAATAGCGAATAATATGGATACAGCTACTCAAAATTTAGAAAACGATCATATCAGCATTTTGAAATTGATTGACGTGATGAATCAGTATCTTCAATCATATTAGCCATCAAATCAATATTAAAGAAGTACCATAAGTGGCCGGGTATTTTCATAGCCTTATTTGCATTTTTCTTTGCATTTTCCGGAATATTGCTGAACCACAGAAATCTGATTTCTAGTGTTGATATTCCACGAAAATGGATGCCTCCAGGTTATCAATACAAAAACTGGAATCTGGGTGGAGTAAGGTCTTCCTTATCTGTTGGCGATGACTCTCTGCTGATTTATGGAAATATTGGCGTTTGGATGGCAACAAAAGGATTGACCAGCTTCACAGACTTCAACAGCGGCTTCCCGGATGGTATAGACAAAAGAAAGATATATTCAATTGTAAAGTACCGGCAAAGCCTGATAGCCGGAACACATTTCGGTCTCTTTGTCAATACTTTGAAATCCGGGAAATGGATACAGGTTCCGATGTTGGAAGGGGAAGAACGTATCTGCGATCTGGCTGTAAGGAAGGATACGCTGCTGATTTTAACCCGTAATTTTTTCTATCGGACAACTGACCTGATTCATATCGAGCAAATTCAGCTGCCACCACCCGAAGGTTATGATCGCAAAGCCGGACTTTTTCTCACTTTGTGGGAGTTGCACAGCGGTCAGCTTTTTGGATTTGCAGGGATGTTGTTTGTTGATATACTCGGTCTTGTGTTGATTTTTCTCTCCTTGACAGGTTTGCTTCATTTTCTCTTTCCCAAATGGATCAGCAGATTAAAAAAACAAAAGCAAGATTACTCGGGGACGATAATCCTAAAAAAATGGAACCTAAAATGGCATAACCTGATAGGATACATTTTTGTGGTATTTCTCTTTGTTAATACATTAGCGGGAATGTTTCTTCGTCCTCCATTACTGATTCCAATCTTTTCATCTCAGATAGGCGCCCTGCCTTACTCCAATCTGGATACAAACAATCCCTGGCATGACAAGTTGCGCCGGGTGGTATGGAACGAGGGGACTAAGAATTACCTGTTTTATACTTCAGACGGATTCTATTATGCGGATCAGAAACTTAAAAAGGATCTTATTCTTATACCGAATCAACCACTGGTCAGCATAATGGGTTGCAACACTTTTGAACCCTTTGACGCTGAAAGTTATCTGGTTGGTTCGTTTAGTGGTCTATTCATTTGGAATCCTGTTTCTGCCAGGGTAACCGATTTTTTTACCGGTGAGATGGCAGAAACCGCTCGCGGCATGGGACGTCCGGTCGGACAAAACATGGTAACGGGTTATATAAGTAGTCGATCCAATAGAAATTATTGGATCGACTATAACAGGGGCATACTTGCTATTGATGGTGGAACTCCCTTTCCGAAAATGCCGGATAATATTCTGAAACTAACCCCGATCTCACTTTGGAATGCAGCACTTGAAGTACATACCGGAAGGATTTTTGAACATCTGATCGGTCCATTTTACCTTCTTTATGTCCCTTTGATGGGACTTACCCTACTTATTGTGCTCATCAGTGGAATATTAATATGGTGGAAGAGTTCCAGAAAAAAATAACCCATTGGGGCTATTTTACATAACTGGTTTGGAAATCAAATCCTTACCAGAAAGGCGGACTTTTTCATTTGATTTATTTTATATTTGCCAACAATTACTGATCGCTTCGTGGGCTTTGCCTGGCCGTAGAACGATCAAACAAATTGGCTGAATGACTAAATCGCACATTATCTGGATCACAGGAGCCTCTTCAGGCATTGGAGAGGCATTGGCACTGCAATGGGCAGTTCCCGGAACACAACTGATCCTATCGGGACGCAATCATCAGCAACTCGAAATAATTAAAGATTCTTGCATCTTAAGAGGAGCCGATGTTAAAATTATCGCTTTCGACCTTACCAGGAAGGAAGAAATTGCAAAGGCCGTGGCAGAGGTTCAGGAAACTTATCCCCGAATTGATATTATAGTCAATAACGGAGGCATTTCTCAACGGTCACGACTACTCGATACGCCCGAAGAAGTTGCCCGCCGGATCATGGAAGTGGATTTCTGGGGCCATGTAAACCTCACACAGCAGGTTTTGCCTTTCATGATCAGGACCGGAGGAGGCAAAATATTGGTAATCAGCAGCCTGGCCGGATTATTCGGATTCCCGATGAGATCGATGTATGCTTCTGCAAAGCATGCTTTGCACGGATTTTTTGAGACGCTCCGGCTCGAGCACTTCCGGGATAACATCCGGGTTACCATGGTTTGTCCGGGGAGGGTGAAAACCAATATTTCCCTCCATGCGCTTACTTCCACCGGAAAGGAACACGGACTGATGGACAGAAGCCAGGAAAAAGGCGTACGTGTCGAACGCTGCGCCGCCAAAATCATACGTGCGGTGAACTGTAACCGAAAAGAGGTAATTATTGGAAAAAAAGATGTAATTATGCCTTATCTAAAAAGGTATATTCCCTGGCTATTTTATATAATAGCAAAAAGGATTGATACACTTGGCTGATCTTAAACAAATTAAACTATGGAAGGGATAATAATTAGCGGTATTCAACAACTTGGAATCGGTGTAACCAATGTTGCAGAAGCGTGGAAATGGTACCGCAAATACCTCGGCATGGATATCAAGGTATTTGAGGAAAGCGCCACCGCATCGCTGATGTTACCCTATACCGGGGGAAAGCCACAGAAACGTCATGCTGTGCTCGCGATGAATATGAATGGTGGCGGCGGTTTCGAAATCTGGCAATACACAGAAAGAACCCCGAAGCCTCCTCTTCTTGAGCCACTCTTGGGAGATCTTGGAATTTTCGCCGCAAAAATCAAGACCCGTGACGCACAGCAGACACACAGCTGGTTTACAAAAGAGCAGTTAAACGTCAGCAGTCTGGAAGTCGATCCTGACGGACGCAATTTTTTCTTTGTCACCGACCCTTTCAACAACGTTTTTCAGGTCATTGAGTCGAAGAACTGGTTTGGAAACCGCAAAAAGCATACAGGATCGGTGTATGGCGTCATCATTGGCGTCACCAATGTAGAGAACTCCTTAAAAGTCTATTCAGATATTCTCGGTTACGATCAAATAGCCTTCGACAAAAAAGGTACTTTTCCTGATCTTTCTTATTTGAACGGAGGAAATTCGCAATTCAGAAGGGTATTGTTGAAACACAGCAAACCCCGCATGGGCGCTTTTGGAAGCCTTCTGGGAGATAGCGAAATTGAACTCATCCAGGCTGAAGACCGGGTCCCGAGAAAGATTTATGAGGACCGTTTTTGGGGAGATCTGGGTTTTATCCACCTCTGTTACGACATCAACGGGATGGAAGAACTGAATGCGGCTTGCGCAGCGCGTGGATTTGCTTTTACGGTCGACAGTTTTGCGCAACACGAAGGAAATAGTTTCGACATGGGGGAGGCCGCCGGCCATTTCTCCTATATCGAAGATCCGGATGGCACGCTGATAGAATTTGTGGAGACCCATAAGCTGCCCATTATGAAGAAGTTAGGTCTATATCTGAATCTTCAGAAAAGAAATCCATCCAAACATTTGCCCCGTTGGGTGTTGAAAACCTTGAGCCTGAGCAGGGTAAAAGACTGATATTCGGCCCTGAGCCGTATTTTCGGTAAAATAATTTCAATTTTTCTGTAAACATGCCGTGTACCGGTGGATAGTCTCTTCCAAACCGAGGTAAAGCGCATCCGAAATCAGCGCATGCCCGATGGAAACTTCCAGCAAATTGGGAATATGCTGGTCGAAATAGCGCAGATTTTCCAAGCTCAGATCATGGCCGGCATTCAGTCCCAGGCCATATTTTTCGGCCACCTTTGCAGCTTCAATAAAGGGTTTTATGGCTTTTGCCGGATCCTTCGGATAGTCAGTCGCGTAAGGTTCGGTATATAATTCCACCCGGTCGGCGCCAATTTTGGCGGCTCCTTCAATCATCCGTTTTTCTGTGCCAACGAACAGGGAAACCCGGATGCCGGCCGACTGAAATCTTCCTGTGACCTCTTTCAAAAAATCGTTATGGAGAACCGTATCCCAACCAGTATTGGAAGTAATGGCAGAAGGGGAGTCCGGAACCAGCGTAACCTGATCGGGTTTCACCTCCAGCACCAACGCGATAAAACGCGGATCGGGGAAACCCTCGATGTTAAATTCGGTTGTGATCAGTGGTTTAAGCTCGTGTGCATCGGCATACCGGATGTGCCTTTCGTCCGGCCGTGGATGGATGGTGATCCCTTCCGCGCCAAACTTCTGGCATTGAATTGCAGCGAAGGTAACGCTGGGCATCGTTCCGCCCCGACTGTTTCGCAATGTTGCAATTTTATTTATATTTACACTTAATCGTGCCATTTTAGCTTCCTATTAATTAGGTTTGCAATTTACGAAATGATTCTTATTCTTTTTCATCCTTCATAATTAGCTGATCATGATAGCCGAAACACTTATATCTGATTCAATTCCTTTCGTAAGCCTTCAGGATACTGCTTCCAAAGTGCTTTCACTGATGGATGTTTTCAGGGTGTCTCATCTTCCCATTGTGGTTGAAAATGAATATCTTGGGGTGATATCGGACAAAGAGATATTCGATGCGCAAGATTTTGATGAGCCCCTATCAGCTTTTGTCTCCGATCAGCTGCTGAAACCGCACATTCATCCGCATCAGCATATTTTCGAAGTGGCGGCCGTCGCGTCCGGATGCGGAGTATCTATCGTACCGGTGCTTGCAGAGGATCATACCTACCTGGGATCA
>Ga0209539_1000130_pt1 | contig 45670 bp, 42 predicted proteins | sample BarGraNGADG00312_2_FD_184499 | JGI IMG/M metagenome (GOLD analysis project Ga0209539, IMG submission 184499) | Arctic peat soil microbial communities from Barrow, Alaska - Barrow Graham LP Ref core NGADG0011-312 (SPAdes) (version 2) | ecosystem: Environmental > Terrestrial > Soil > Wetlands >...
TAACCGGAGTTGTAAGACAGTAGGACTCAAATTTTTCTAAAAATCTGATGTTGATATCGCTAAATTCCAGGTTGTTACTTCCCCAGAATTCCTTGACTTTGACTAGCGTACAGTTAAGCAGTTCTGAAGTCTTTTTTCTCCCCAGAGCTTTGACATCAGCGATTCTTTTCTCACCATAAGAAATGAAATTTGTTTCAATCTCCTCTTTTTCAGACAATAGGAATTTTTTCAATTGATTAACATCCATTTTATCAACCTGAGCCTGATTATTAATCATTTTAACATCACAGCCATTTTTAATTTGAGTAAGCCGGATGTTTTTAGATGCTGCAAGTTTATCACCAGTCTTGCCACCCAAAATCTGACCTGGTTTAATCCAGTTTTCTTTTAGTACAGTGACTTCTGTTGGAACCTGAATCGTTTTTAGATGCGCTGATATTTGTAGCATGACCACGCATTCACCATGCCTGTTAGGGCGGTTAGGAGTAATTACCAGACTTATTTTTGCCATTTTATACAAAGGATTTACAAAGAATCGATATCAAAGATAGGCAATCTTAAGCAATATTTAGCAACTGGAAGACAGAAAAAAGGGAACACATCTGGTTTTATCCTTCTGTATTCCCTTGTATTTCAGTGTTTTAATTTTGTGACCCTGGAGAGACTCGAACCCCCAACCTTCTGATCCGTAGTCAGATGCTCTATCCATTAAGCTACAGGGCCATTGGCGTGCAAACGCAAAGGCAAAGAAAAGAAATAATTTGCTAATATGCTAATGTGCTTCTAATATGATAATGACAGAACCCAATCTTCAAATTTTCTCATCTTTTCGTAGAATTGCCACATTAACACATTAGCAAATTAACCAATGTTAAGGTTTCGTGAATTGTGTGCGTACACGGAGAAGTTTTTGATGAGCGAACGGACGAAATTTTCTAATATTGGATCGCTAAACAGAAGTTCTATGTTACTGATCATGAATATTTCAGGGAAAATATACTTGTCTTTAGTACTAAATATCTGCCTCTTTCAGGTAAACGTAAACTAATGTGTGGTTTTAACGAACGGTGTTTTGTTTCGGAATTATTTAACTTCTTAAATTATGAGTAAGTACCTTTATTTATCCGTTACCCCGGAGGCTCTCATAGCTTCCATGCTGCCTCCTGCCGAATTTGGTGAGTATATGGCTACGGGTACCAAGAAAAGTAACAAGGGTCAAATGATCTTTTTTGAGGTTGATCTGGAAAAAGTTAAGGATCTGGTTGACATGGATTACATTGAAAAGAACTGTGTGCGTCATCCTGACGGTTTACCGAAACATTCAGTTTACCTTTCTGTCTACCGCGTATTGGAGACCATTCCTCTGAAGGCGCTGAAGAATCTTTACCTCACCACTGACCATGGAATCGTATTGGAACTTACTCCTTCCAAGTATGACGAATCCTGCGAACAAAATTCATCCATGCACCTTTACCAGGAACTGTGCCCCGTGTCGCCTCAGGTAGTGAGCGAATTTTGTCCGGCAAGCTTCCTAAAGGCGCTGACAGATGGATCACGTCAGTTTAAACTACCCAAACTGTTCCTTGTCGAACTCAAACTGGGTGAACTGGCTTCTAATCCTGCCACAGGTTCCGCCGAGCACCTTCCTTATACCCATGTGCGGCATATGAGGGATTGTCTGCTTGCCTTGCACGGATATGAGAAGAAAATGAAAACGGTGGTTCGTTCGTATAACGGATCCTTGCTTTACAGAACCATCGCATCCGGTTTCTATGTCGGTTCAGGTAACGATATGATTTATTATCGTTATCCAACGATGCAGGAATTAGAGGAAATCAACTACGATTTTTTAGCAACGCTCTAATATCTAACAATTTTAACTGATTTTCTATGTTTAGTTTACCAGGAGCGAGCTCCTTTGAAGTATTTGCTATTTGGACTGTTTTATTGATCTCGTTTTTCGGACTGGGTTATGCCCTTTTGCTCCGTAAACAGGTCATGGCGTGTGACAAAGGAACCCCCAAAATGCAGGAGGTATGGGGCGCGATCAGTATAGGAGCGAATGCCTATCTGAAGCGGCAGTTGAAGACCATTGTCCCGCTTATTTTTGTCTTTACAATCATTCTGTTCTTATCCGTTTATATCGTTCCTCCGACCGAATCATCCAAGATGCGCTTCGTTGGATATTCCGATGAACAACTCAAACTTATTATCGGATTTGGTCGTGCCGTCGCATTTGTACTAGGTGCTGTCTTCTCTTTAATGGTCGGACAGTTCGGGATGCGTATGGCCGTCCAGGCCAATGTGCGTGTAGCTTCAGCTTCCCGCCGCAGCTTCGGCGAGGCTTTGAAAATTGCCTATCGTGCCGGTACTATCACAGGGATGCTCACAGACGGTCTGGGGCTTCTTGGAGGTACCCTGATCTTCATCATTTTCGGAGTCGCCTCTCCTGATACCTTGCTGGGATTCGGGTTCGGAGGTACCCTGCTGGCCCTCTTCATGCGCGTTGGGGGTGGAATCTTCACCAAAGCAGCCGACGTTGGCGCTGACCTCGTAGGTAAAGTGGAAGCCGGATTGCCTGAAGATGATGAGCGTAACGCAGCAGTTATTGCAGATCTTGTTGGTGATAACGTTGGTGACTGCGCCGGTATGGCGGCGGATATCTTCGAATCGTATGAGGTAACCATCGTTTCAACCTTGATTCTGGGTGTGGTGCTCTTTACTGCAACTCACGAACTTTCGTGGATCATTTTCCCGCTTTTGGTGCGTGGTATCGGTGTACTCTCCTCTATCGTAGGAACTTACCTGGTAAAAGGTGGCAAAGAGGACAAAACAAATAATGCCCTCAAGGCCATCAATAAAGGATTTTATACCTCCGCTGCTATAAGTATCGTACTGTTTGGTATTGTTTCTTATTTCTACCTCCACGACTGGCGTTCATTTCTTTCGGTGGTGATGGGTATCGTTCTTGCCATTGTACTGGACGAGATTACTAAATATTTTACAGATGGGAATTACCATCCGGTGAAAGATATAGCCAAAAACTCTAAAACAGGTTCTGCGACACTGTTGCTCAAGGGTTTGAGTTACGGTTTTGAAATTGCCGTATGGCAGACTATCGTGATAGCAATTACCATCCTTTCCGCTGTGCTGATTTATTACGGTCAGCCGCTGGTGTATGTTCTTTACGGTGTAGCCATGACTGGTATCGGAATGCTTACCCTCACCGGTAACAACGTGGCGATGGATGCATTCGGTCCGATTGCCGACAATGCCAATGGGATCGGAGAGTTGTCGCACCTCGACAAGGATGCACGTAAGATTATGGACTCACTCGACTCCACAGGAAATACGACAAAGGCCATCACCAAAGGTGTAGCAATTGGTTCGGCGGTAATCGCCGCGGTCGCATTATTCGGTTCTTTCATAACGGATGTATCCAATGTTCAGATTCAGCTTGGTTTCGAAAAGAGCCAGCAACTGATAGAAACCGGTATCCGGATTTCCATGCCAATGGTATTCATCGGATTATTGATCGGAGGTACCATCCCATGGTTATTCTCTTCACTGACTATCAATGCTGTAACGCGAGCTGCTGCGATGATCGTGGAAGAGGTTCGCCGCCAGTTCAGAATTCCCGGAATCATTGAACGTACAGTGAAACCCGACTATCAGAGAGCAGTTGATATCTGTACCGTGGCTGCTCAGAAAGAGCTTATTCCGCTGGCGCTGATATCTGTACTCTCACCGATTCTGGTAGGAAGCCTACTGGGTGTCGAGGCACTCGGAGGATTCCTGGGTGGCGTAATTCTGTCAGGGCAGCTCCTTGCCGTATTTATGGCTGGAGCTGGTGGCGCCTGGGACAATGCCAAAAAAACCATCGAGGATGGCTTATACGGAGGCAAGGGATCTGAAGCTCATCATGCAGCCGTTGTGGGTGATACCGTTGGCGATCCGCTGAAGGATACTGCCGGTCCGGCGTTGAACCCGATGATTAAGGTAATCAACCTTGTGTCACTCCTTTGTGCTCCTGTACTGATCGCCTACCAGAAGCCAGGTCAGTTCTCCTGGGGACTTGTCCTTACGGGTGTGATCTGCCTGACAATTATCACAGGTTCAATTATCGTATCCAAACGTGGTGGTTTCAAAAGACCTGCCAGAATAGAATAGTTATTCAGGATTTTCATAGACAAAGCCCCTTTTCTGCAACTGCAGGAGGGGCTTTGTCAATTAACATATTCATGCGTTTATATTTTGTCTTTCAATGGTCGCATGGAATCGCCATGAGGTTATAATCATCTCGATTGGTGATTCAAAAATCATGACGATTTCACACATTCAATATTTATCATATATTTGCATTTTATTTATAATTATACTTAATAAATATAAGCGGTGCGGCTATCTGACATAGATGAGAATAGTACGGTGGTTATTTTCAAGGTTTTAGGCCATGGATCTTTCCGTCGGAGGATCTCTGAAATGGGTTTTGTGGCTGGGAAGGAAGTTTCTGTTTTGAAGAATGCCCCTTTCAAAGATCCTGTCGAGTACCGTCTGATGGGCTATAATGTTTCGCTGCGCCGCGTGGAAGCAAGTCTTATCGAAGTCGTGACTCTCGAAGAGGCCGAGCTTCTTTTTCCAACTATTTACGACGGAACCATCGAGCAGGATGAGTTAAAAATTTCTGCCAGAAAGAAAAGCCACATTATTACTATTGCCCTGGTTGGAAATCCCAACAGTGGTAAGACGACTCTTTTCAACCGGCTGACCAATTCCAAGGAGCATGTCGGTAATTATAGCGGTGTCACGGTAGGGGCGACAAAATCTTCCCTCCAAAGAAATGGCTACCATTTTGATATGACCGACCTTCCGGGTACGTATTCGCTAACCAGCTATACGCCGGAGGAACTATATACCCGCAACTTTATCCTACAGGAGATGCCTGATATTGTGGTCAATGTGGTGGATGCTTCCAGCCTGGAACGCAACCTGTTTTTGACGACCCAGCTGATCGACATGGACATCAAGGTGGTGATAGCCCTGAATATGTATGACGACCTGGTGGCGAGCGGATCCAAACTAAAGATCAAGAAACTGAGCAAGCTGACCGGTATCCCGATGGTGCCGACAACGGCTTCCAGCGGGGAGGGGCTGGAGCAGCTGATGGAGAAACTGATCGAGGTGTATGAAGACCGTGATCCGGTGGTCAGACATATCCACATCAACTACGGGGAAGAGATGGAGAAATCGATCTTCCAGATCCGTAAGGAAATAAGGAAAGACAAGCCTCTGACGGCTGCTTTTTCTTCGAGGTATCTCTCTGTCAGACTGATAGAAAAGGATCCGGAGGCTTTAAAGGTGCTGGAGACCTCTTCCAATTATCAGACCATCAAGGAAATTACCGTTTATGAGATTGCACGTCTGGAATCCCGTCTGAACGACGAAACGTCTCAACTGATTACGGATGCCAAATACGGGTTTATCGCCGGAGCGCTGAAGGAGTGTTACCAGCCTGGTGTCATGAAACGCACCATCACTACGCAGAAGATTGATAAAGTGATGACCGGAAAATATCTTGGTTTCCCGATCTTCCTCGGACTGATGTTCCTAACTTTTTACGCGACGTTTGCATTGGGAATCTTTCCGACAGAGTGGCTGATGAGGGGTGTAAACTATATTTCAGAGTTTCTGGTTTCAGTGATGAGCAATGGGATGCTGAAAGATCTGCTGATTGACGGAATCGTACGAGGAGTGGGCAGTGTGCTGGTTTTTTTACCCAATATCCTGATTCTCTTCTTCTTCATCTCGTTGATGGAAGACACAGGTTACATGGCCCGGGCGGCTTTTATCATGGACAAACTTATGCACAAAATGGGTCTGCACGGTCGTTCCTTTATCCCATTGGTGATGGGTTTCGGCTGTAACGTGCCGGCTATTATGGCAACCCGTACGATCCGGAATCGCGGAGACAGGCTGCTCACTATGATGATCATCCCGTTCATGTCGTGTTCGGCCAGGCTCCCCGTGTATGTGGTGCTTATTTCCGCCTTCTTCCCCCGTTATTCGGCACTGGTATTTATAGGGATTTATCTGCTGGGAATAGCGGTTGCGATCCTGTCTTCAAGGTTACTGAACCGCACAGTATTTAAGCGGAAGGAGACGCCGTTTGTGATGGAATTGCCTCCTTACCGGATGCCTGTGCTGAAGAATTCCCTTCTTCACATGTGGGATAAGGCCAGTCAGTACTTGAAAAAGATCGGCGGAACGATACTTTTGGCTGTCGTGCTAATTTGGGCGCTTGAATATTTTCCCCGAAACGGTAAAATTGGTGTGAATGCTCCGGTGCAAAATGTCTCGCAAATGGAGCAATCATATCTGGGCCGGATCGGACATTTTATTGAGCCGGTTATCAGACCGTTAGGTTTTGATTGGCGGATGGGCGTCTCCCTGATCGCGGGCATTCCTGCCAAAGAAATCGTCATCGGTACCATGGCCGTTTTGTATGGAACGGAAAATGACCAGCATAAAAATGAGCTTTTGCAAACCAGGTTGCAGAATCAGCGGTATGAATACGGTCCGAGGAGAGGAGAACCCGTCTTTAATCAGGCGGCGGCACTGGCATTTCTCGTTTTTGTTTTGCTTTATTTCCCTTGTATTGCCGCGATCGCTGCGATAAAGAGGGAGTCGGGGAGCTGGAAGTATGCCCTTTTTACGGTGTTTTATACCACTTCCGCAGCCTGGATCGGGGCATTTCTTACGTATCACCTCGCAATTTTCATCTTTTAAATCTTTGATATGCAGGAGATAATCGTCTATATTATGATTGCTGCCGTTGCCATCCTGGTCGGATACAGGGGATGGAAAGCCATCCGGAACATCAGTAATCCCAATCCTTGCGGCGGATGTGGGAAGTCGTGCGAGGGTTGCCCGGTTGCACCGAGGAAAGGAATTTAGTAGTTTTACCGGATGAAAAAAATGTTCTCCAATGATGCATTCGAAGTGATGCACATCCGGAATTTCAGGCTGTTCATGTTTTATCGCCTGCTGATGACGTCGGCAACCCTGATGCAGTCGGTGGTTGTAGCATGGTTGCTCTACAACATCACCAAGAGTGTGCTTTCACTTGGGATGATCGGCCTGACGGAGGTAATTCCCCAGGTAAGCATTGCCCTGTTTGCCGGCCATTTTGTCGATATCTGGGACCGGAAAAGAATTATTTTCTATACTTCACTGCTGATGTTGATCAGCTCCATTATTCTGGTCATTTATAGCGAACCTTCGTTTGATTTCCATGTTTTACTGGGGGTCTGGCCGATATATGTCACCATTTTTCTGACAGGACTGGCTCGCGGAATCCTGGCTCCTGCCAATGCTGCCATGCTTGGTCAACTGGTACCCCGAAGGCTATTGACGCGAGCTGCGATCTGGAACAGCACTACCTGGCAGATCGGAGCGGTGACCGGTCCGGCGCTTGGTGGACTGGTTTATGGGTTTTTCGGTATTATGCCTGCGCTGTTTCTTGTCCTTGCACTATACCTGATTTGCGCCTTCCTGTTTCCATTTATTAAGAGTCCGGGAAAAATAATCATTCCTGAGGGCAGTACAGAAGGTATCTTTGCCAGGATGAAGGAGGGGATTCATTATGTGTTTAACAACCAGGTTCTTCTGGGTGCTTTTACGCTGGATATGTTTGCTGTTTTGTTTGGAGGGGCTGTTGCGATGCTTCCGGTTTTCGCTTCTGACATACTCAAAGTCGGACCGGAGGGTCTGGGAATTTTGCGTGCATGTCCGGCGATAGGAGCAATTTTGATGTCAGTGATCCTGACTTTTCATCCCCCGGTGAAGTATTCTGGCCCACTGCTTTTCTTAAGTGTTTTCGGGTTTGGCTTGAGCATGATCGTCTTCGCATTGTCGAGGAACTTTTACTTTTCGGCTTTTGTGCTATTCCTGAGCGGGGTGTTCGATGATATCAGCGTGGTAATCCGTGCGAGTATACTGCAACTCTTTACTTCTGATGAAATGAAAGGAAGGGTGGCAGCAGTGAACAGTATTTTTATCGGCTCATCCAATGAACTCGGCGCCTTCGAATCCGGAGTGGCTGCAAAAATGATGGGATTGATTCCTTCTGTTGTCTTCGGCGGGGTAATGACGCTGTTGATCGCGGGTTTTGCTGCCGTCAAGTCGCCTTCGCTCAGAAAACTAAAGCTCTTAAGTGAAAAGTGAAAAACTTGCACTTCGCTCCAGTGGATTTGCAATCCGCTGGAAATTTTTCACCAGCGGATTGCAAATCCACTGGAGCGGGTCCGCTGATGCAGGTGGCTAAACCCTTCGACCCTATTATCCGGTCCCTGAGCCTGTCGAAGGGCCCTTCGACAGGCTCAGGGACCGATAGCCTTTTCACTTTTAGTTATCTATTTTTGTAGGTAGAGCAGTTCAGCCATTTGCTCAATTGTCAAATCGCCGCGTTCCCCTATACCGGTTAGGCCCCTTTGTCTGAAGCGATCACAGATAACTGGAATAAAATCTTCGCCCACCCCATAAGCTGAGAGTTTGGTTGGAATTCCAAAAGATTCGAAGAATTCCACTGTCTTCCTGATCGCAGCATCCATCCTTTCATCCTCGCTGCCGGTGGTTATTCCCCAAACACGTTCGCCATATTGAAGCAGTTTTTCCCGTTTATTTTTACGTTTGACCTGCATGATACCAGGAAGCACAATTGCCAGGGTGCGGGCATGATCAATTTCATAGTATGCAGTGAGTTCGTGGCCGATCATATGAGTGGCCCAATCCTGGGGAACACCTACCCCGATCAATCCGTTCAATGCCATCGTGGCAGCCCACATGAAGTTGGCGGCGGCGTCATAATCGTTCCTGTCAGCCAGTACCTTCGGACCTTCTTCAAGTAATGTGATCAGAATTGATTCGGCAAAACGATCCTGAATCTGCGCATTGACCGGGTAGGTAAGATATTGCTCAAGGACATGTACGAAGGCATCGACCACTCCGTTAGCGACCTGTTTTTCAGGGAGCGAAAAGACGACCGTCGGATCGAGAATTGAAAACTTGGGTAAAACTGCAGGGGATGCAAAGGCCATTTTTTCCTGGGTGGAGACCCTTGTCACGACGGCTGTGGAGTTCATTTCAGAACCAGTTGCAGGAAGTGTTAAAACACTGCCTAGCGGGACAGCGCTGGAAGCCAGTAGCTTACGATTTGTCAGAAATTCCCATGGATCTTCTCCATCCCAGTGTGCAGCTGCAGCAATGAATTTTACACCATCCAGCACAGAACCACCACCAACTGCCAGGATGAAACCGATCTTTTCATCCTTGACGATTTCAACCGCTTTCATAAGGGTTTCGTAGTGAGGATTGGGCTCTATGCCACCAAATTCGATCAGGTTGTATCCTTCGAGTGCATCTTTTACCTGGTCGTAGACACCATTTTTGAAAATACTGCCGCCACCATAGGCGAGCATAATTTTTGTATTGGCCGGGACGAGTTTGTTAAGTCTTGAAATCTGACCCTTTCCAAATACAATATTGACCGGATTGCAAAATTGAAAGTTATCCATAAGAGTTAATAATGAATAATGAACAAAAAATTAGAGACTAAAAGTACTAAAAAATTCTTTGCTCCAGTGGATTTGTAATCCGCTGGCCATCTTTAGCCTCTCTCGCTCCAGTGGATTTGTAATCCGCTGGTAATCATTCTCCAACGGATTACAAATCCGTTGGAGCTACTTAATTCTTGGAGCAATCTCTTCACTTTTCATTTTTCACTATTTTTTGGCGTCAATCGAAAAAGTACCTGTCGAGGAATTTTTTCTCTACTGGATTGACGGTATTGAGCTGCCGTGTGCGGTAGGCCATCCGGGCTACCTTTTCCAGCACCACGGTATGATCGAAGGCATTGTTAACCTCTTTGCCCCAGCAAAAAGGCCCATGACCGTACACCAGCACGCCTGGAATCCGCATGGGGTCAATGTTGGCCACAGAAAAGGTCTCAACGATGATCTTACCCGTCTCCAATTCTATGTCTCCCTCCATCTGTTTGGTAGAAAGGGGTTTGGTGCACGGAATCTCTCCGTTGAAAAAATTGGCATGGGTAATGCCTAACGCTGGAATGCCCAGTCCGGCCTGCGCCCAGCAACTGGCATACTCAGAATGTGAGTGCATAATGGAACCGATCAGTGGAAAGTTCTGGTACAGGATGAGATGGGTATTGGTGTCGGAAGAGGGCTTGAGATCGCCTGAGACAATGTTGCCCTGGAGGTCCACGACGACCATATCGCCAGGTACCATCTCGTCGTAGGAAATACCGGACGGCTTGATGACTACCAATCCGCTTTTCCTGTCGATGGCACTCACGTTTCCCCAGGTATAGATGACCAGACCCTGCTCTACAAGCTTAAGACTGGCTTTGTAAACCTGCTGTTTTAAATTCTCAAGCATCTTTTTGAATAAATATTAAATTTTGCACAAAAATGAGAATTTAATTTCAAATTATAAGGAAATGAAAGTGAAAAGTGAAAAATGAAAAGTGAAAAATGCCAAGAAAGTGAAAAATGAAAAATAAAGAGATTGACTTGCTCCAACGGATTTGCAATCCGTTGGAGCAAGTCAAGTTAAAAGTGAACGGTCCCTGAGCCTGTCGAAGGGTCTAAGAGTGGAAGGGCGCGAAGGGTCGAAGGGCGCCGAAGGGGGAGTGTTATTCGATGATTGGCGCTTTGGCAGCCCGGCGGTCGTCGCCGCTGAAGCTGTTGAATTTGTAGGAGACTGAAAAGCGAATTGGGAAGTTGTTGCGCGTGGTTATGGTTTGATCGAAATCAGTCCCCTGAACATGCTCAACTCTTTTGTAAACGCCCAGGACGTCCCTTCCGGTTAAAGTGAACATCAGCTTCTTTTTGAAGAACATCTGCCGGATGCTTAATCCCGCGAGGAAAAATTGGTCGATGGAGCTTTGGGCGGTCATGGCTGGTCCATAATAGGAGAGATCTATTTCAATCCGTGTGTCATGCGAAAGTGTTATGTCGGCTGAAGTCATCGAATAAAGTTGTCGGTAGCTCTTGTTTTAGTCCAGTTATCCAGATGAACATCTAATGCAGAGCCAATAAAGTCGAGCTTTTCGTTCATTCTGAACCAGGAACTCGCCGACCAGCTGGCGTTAATTTCAACGCCAAGGGTTCTTTCGGTACCTGTGTTTTCATATTGATTCCTGATGATATCATCTCTATATAATGACCGTATCACCTCAATTTTCCCGGCAGTATTATAGAAATATAATTCACCCGTAAACGTCAGTTTTCTTAGATTTGCCAGGTAATCTATCGAGATTCTGTCCGTAATTTCATTTGTCAGGTCCGCGTTTCCCATAGTCACATTGTAGAAATCATACCAGCGGGGGAGGGGATCGAGCTGAATTGTTCTGAGCTGATCGGTACGCCTCGAATAATTAAAGTGTATTTCTTTTGTCGAATCGATCCGGAAGGAGCTGTTGAGTGATGGATAAAGATCGAACCGGTGCAAAGAATATGTCTTGTCCAGGGACCTGAGTTCGCGGTTCAGATTCTCTGCCCTTAGTCCGGCCTTAACATTCAGTCGACCTGATTTATACTGCCAGGTCCCGTAGCCAGCCTGGGTTAGGCCGTTGAAACGTGTGTGCTGGTAGATTTCCGGCTTTCCCGGCAGGGGTGGAATAGTCGGCGTTGAGCTGAAAATTGTTACTGATTTTACTCAGTATGGTATTTTGTCTCATCAACTCTGTGCCTGAGAATTCCGTTAGGTTGACGAAGTTATCGTCATAACTCAGTGTATTCCAGAGTGCTGAAATTGTAAAAAACTTATTTTCAGTCTTGAATCTGTGCTCGTATGTGATATCAGTGCCTCCATATTTGCCTTTGCGGTTGTTATCGTCAGAGGCTGTGTTTCTGGTTGAGCCGACAATCTCCCAGGCTCCATTGTTGGAGGTCTCGAATCGTCCGATATTGCCAGTGATGGAAATTTTGTCTGTATTTGACGCCAGGTAATCGAAGCCTGATCTGAGTCCGGTGTTGATGCGCTGGGCTTTTTGAAGGCCAGTCTTGGTAAAATCTGAACCTATTTTCAGAAAATGTGTGAAATAATCAATGTCCCCGCGGTTTCTTCTCTGATTATGATCCAGACCAGCAAAAAAATTGAATTTTCTGTATTTATAATTAAGCAGGAGGTCGAATGAGTAACCGCCGAGATAGTCGGCAGAAGCTTGGATATTTCCGTTGAGACCATCCAGGGTACTTCTTCTGGTAATCAGGTTGATGATTCCTCCCGATCCGGAAGCATCATATTTTGCTGACGGACTGGTAATCAACTCAATTTTTTTCACCTCGCTGGCGGGGGTGTTTTGCAGCAGCTCGTCTCCACTGAGGGCAGAGGGTTTCCCATCAATGTAAATCAGAAGGTTGCTGTTGCCATGAATAGCGATCTTCCCGTCTGGACTTTGCGTAACGGAAGGCAGCCGGTGAAGCAAATCAGATGCAGTGCCTCCTGCCGCCTCCAACAGGTTCTCTATGTAAATGGTCTTTTTGTCCAGTTGGTAAACCGGGCGATTGGGATTTGCTCTCACCGCAACTTTTCCTATGTTGATGGATTCAATTTCAAGTGAGATAGGGTCCAATTTTAAAACTGTAGCGTTACCTGAGAGGGTGAATGGGTTGGTTTTGTGCGTTTTAAATCCTATGAAATGCACATATACAGTGTATGTTCCGGGTTTTATATTGGCGAGGTTGAACTCGCCTTTGAAATTTGTCGCGGTAACCTGTATCGGGATGGACTCTGTTAACTGAAAGAGTGAAACAGTAGCGAGGTCACTTAGCAACCGGTATGAGTTGAATGGTAAAATGGCGGAGAATAGGTGCTTCATCGATTATCCGGTATCCGGAGGAATTGCAGGCTAGCGTGAGGATGAACTTCATGTTTTCGCAGCGCAAAAACATGAAGTTCATCATGGAAGAAACACTGAAGTCCTACATCTCGTGCTTTTCAGCTTTTACGTTGTTTTCCTGGTATTCGGCAATGATTTTCCTGATCTGCTGGGGAGCAACGCGTCCGTAGACTTTCTCGCCAACCATCACAACAGGGGCAAGTCCGCATGCACCCACGCAGCGCAGGCAGTTGAGGGAAAATTTTCCATCAGGTGTAGACTGGCCTACCTCGATGTTGAGCTGTCGTTTTACTTCATGCAGAATCTGTTCAGCACCCCTTACATAGCAAGCAGTTCCCATACATACCGAGATAGGAAATTCTCCCTGTGGCAGTATGTTGAAGAAGGAGTAAAAGGTCACCACGCCATAAACTTTAGCAACAGACATGTTGAGTTCGTGGGCGATAAGCTCTTGTATCTCTGCCGGCAGGTAGCCCAATTTGTGCTGGACCTCGTGCAGGACATTGATCAGTTCTCCTTCTTTATTTTCGAAGGAAGTGCAGATTTCCCTGACTATTTCAATGGTTCTCTGGGATAATTTTATTTTTGGCATTGCTTAGATTTTTTCAATTTTTACTTCTGTCGAAATATTTGGTATGCAATAGATGATGTGCTTTTTCGCTCATCGGGCTACCGAGAAATTCTTCATATAACTTAGTGATGTAAGGGTTCTCGTGTGATTTACGGATCGGTTTATTCGCGTCTTCGCGGTAGATGGCCATCTGACGTTTCTTCAGTATTTCGGCATTTCCATGGTGGTAAGGTTGTCCACCGCCCCCGATACATCCGCCTGGACAGGACATGATTTCTATGGCATGGAACTGACTGGTTCCCTGCTGGATATCTTCCAGCAACTTCCGGGCATTACCGAGTCCGTGAGCTATTCCGATGTGGATCGGAAGGCCGTCGAAATCGATCGTCGCATGTCTTAACCCCTCCATTCCACGGAGTTCTTCGAAATCGATCCGGCTTAATTTTTTGCCTGTAAATACTTCATAAGCAGTGCGTACCGCAGCTTCGATTACCCCTCCGGTTGTTCCGAAAATAACTGCCGCCCCGCTTGATTCGCCTAACGGCTGATCGAAATCCTCATCAGGGAGTGCCTTGAAATCGATATTGGCCAGGTTGATGAGTTGGGCCAGCTCGCGGGTTGTCAGGGCAAAGTCGACATCCGGGTTACCGTTAACAGAAAATTCCTCCCGGCTGCACTCGTATTTTTTGGCCACGCAGGGCATGATGGAAACTACTACGAGGTCTTTACGGTTTACGCCAATTTTATCGGCAAAATAGGTCTTGGCAATAGAGCCAAACATCTGCTGCGGGGATCTTGCTGTGGAAGGAATATCCATCAGATCAGGGAACTGGTGTTCGAAGAATTTCACCCAGGCCGGGCAGCAGGAGGTGAGCATCGGGAGTTTTACATCTTTGTCGCCACCCAGAAATGCTGTTAACCTGTTCAGTAGCTCGGTTCCCTCTTCGAGGATCGTCAGGTCGGCAGCGAAATCGGTATCAAATACATAGTTGAAGCCCAGCCGGCGCAATGCTGCTGCCATTTTCCCGGTGACCAGCGTGCCGGGTTCTTCACCGAACTCCTCGCCAAGGGCAGCCCTTACGGCAGGTGCGGTCTGAACGATGACCGTCTTGGCTGGATTGTTTAGTGCCCTGATAACGGCTCCGGTATTATCTTTCTCTGTCAGGGCTCCGGTGGGACAAACAGCCACACACTGCCCGCAGTAGGTACAGACGGAGTGGTCGAGGTTCATCTCGAATGCCGGCGCTACTACCGTATTGAATCCCCTGTTGATGGCCGAGAGGGCCCCTACGGTTTGTACCTCGTTGCACATCATTTCACATCTGCGGCAGCGGATGCATTTGTCCAGTTCGCGGATAATGGCGGGAGAAGTATCTTCGCGGTAGGTGGATTTCTCTCCTTCGAAGTGGATCTCCCTGATACCCAGATGCTGGGCTATACTTTGCAGGTCGCAATTCCCTGCTTTGGCGCATTTCAGACAGTCGGTCGGGTGGTCGGAAAGGATCAGTTCCACTACCGTACGGCGTGCGTGAATGGCTCGCATGGAGTGGGTTTTGACGACCATGCCTTCTGCCACATCGGTGCAGCAGGCGGGAGCCAGGTTCCTGCGTCCTTCCACTTCAACGACGCATACCCTGCATCCGCCGGGTTTATTTTCAATGTTGAGGTCCTCTAGCTTCATGTAGCAGAGAGAGGGGATTTTGATCCCAATCAGGGCCGCAGCGTGGAGGAGGGAGGTGCCCTTTTCGACTGAGACGGGTCTGTTATCTATTGTAAGATTTACCATTTTCATAATAAAAAAATTAGGCGACGCTTATCGCATCAAATTTGCATTTCTCGTAGCATACCCCGCATTTGATGCAGATAGTGTTGTCGATGTAGTGAGGAGATCTTTTCTCTCCGGTGATGGCTCCGACCGGACAATTCCTGAAACAGAGGGTGCAGCCGGTGCATTTCTTGTCGTCGATGGTGTATTTTACAAGCGATTTACATTGGCCGGCCGGACATTTATGGTCCTTGACGTGTGCCAGATATTCATCGTAAAAATTATCGAGTGTTGAAAGTATCGGGTTGGGAGAGGTTTGTCCGAGTCCGCAGAGTGATGTATCCTTGATGACTTTGCAGAGAGAACGGAGTCTGGTGAGGTCCTCTTCCGTACCTTGTCCGAGGGTAATCTTTTCCAAAATCTCAAACAGACGCTTATTCCCGATGCGGCATGGCGTACATTTTCCGCACGACTCTTCAAGGGTAAATTCGAGGTAGAATTTTGCGATGGAGACCATGCAATCGTCTTCGTCCAGTACGATCATACCACCTGATCCCATCATCGAGCCGGCAGCGATGAGGTTGTCGTAGTCGATGGGAGTGTCGAGGAAGGAGTTGGTAAGGCATCCGCCGGATGGTCCGCCAGTCTGCACTGCCTTGAATTGCTTGCCTCCCCTGATGCCTCCGCCGATGTCGAAGACCACTTCACGAAGGGTAGTACCCATCGGAACTTCTATGAGTCCGACATTATTGATCTTCCCGGCAAGGGCGAATACCTTGGTTCCTTTGGATTTCTCCGTTCCGATGCTGCTGAAGAATTCTGCCCCTTTGTTAATGATGACCGGTATGCTCGCAAACGTCTCTACGTTATTTACGGTAGTGGGTTTGCCAAGGTAGCCAGCTTCGGACGGGAACGGTGGTTTGAAAGTCGGTTCGCCCCTTAATCCTTCCATGGAGTGGATGAGGGCTGTTTCTTCTCCGCAGACGAAGGCCCCTGCACCATATCGCAGGGTGATATCGAAGCAGAAGGATGTTCCGAAGATTTCGTTGCCAAGAAGTCCGTATTCCCTGGCCTGATTGATAGCCGTCTTGAGTCGCTGGATAGCCAGCGGATATTCCGCACGGATGTAGACCAGTCCTTTGGTGGAACCAGTGCAATAGCCGCAAATGGCCATGGCTTCAATCACCGAATGGGGATCGCCTTCCAGGATGGAGCGGTCCATGAATGCACCCGGGTCGCCCTCGTCGGCGTTGCAGACGACATATTTCTGGTCGGCCATTGATTTGGAGGTTATCTCCCATTTTAACCCTGTCGGGAAGCCGCCGCCGCCTCTTCCGCGTTGACCGGAGCGTTTGATTTCATCGATCACCTCTTGCGGGGTCTTCTCGCTCAGGCATTTTGCTAATGCTGCGTAACCGTCGCGGGCGATGTATTCGTCGATGTTCTCCGGATTGATGAATCCGCAATTACGTAAGGCGATGCGTACCTGCTTCTTGTAAAAGTCCATATGCCTGGAATCGCTGACCGGAAGTGCTGTTTCCGGATCTTTGTAAAGCAGTTCCGTGACGGGTCTTCCTTTGACGAGGTGTTCCTCAACAATTATAGCTGCGTCTTCCGGTTTAACCTGGACGTAGAAGGTATTGTCGGGCAGGACTTTAACGATGGGTCCTTTTTCACAGAAGCCGAAGCATCCGGTCATGACGACCTGAACATTCTGTTCCAGATCGTGTTTTTCGACCTCAGCAATCAGATTGTCCCTGATCTGTTCGCTGTCAGATGCCTTGCAACCTGTTCCTCCACATACCAGGAGGTGCATTTTATAATCTGCCATATATCAGTGGTTAAAGGTGTTAATTGTCTATTGTCCGGTAGTTTACGGGTAAAATACCGTCTACCAGTTCGTTGTGAATAATGTATTTCTCAATGATCTGGGAAGCCCTGAATTTGTCTACATCGCCGAAGACGACCGGATCTTTGCCCGGCAGGGTTACCTCGATGGTCGGTTCGGCATAGCAGTAGCCCATGCAACCGGTTTGGGTAACTACGGCTTCGATGGCCTGTGACTCCAGTTCGTCCATCAGGAAATTCATAATTTCTTTGGCACCTGAGGCGATGCCGCAGGTCGACATGGCCACTTTAATCCTGACAATATTCTCAGGATGACTGCTGCTTTCGCGTAGCCTGATCTTGGCCTGCATGTTCTCTCTTAGCTGTTTCAGATCGTCGATCGATTTGATTTTGTTCATGGTAATGGATTAATTTTATAGGCTTCTGCCCTGATCTCTTTTAAATTTTCAATTATCATCTCTCTCAAAAACTTCCTTATTTCCAGGTTACAATCTTTAATGTCTCCGATAATTTCTCCGATTGCCTCCGTGTCAAATTTATACTGACCACCGGGTGCTGTGTGATTATAAATCAGTCTGAGATGCGGAAGACCGACGGCCAGCAGGACCAGAACATCGTCGATCTCACCCAGCGGCAACCTGTCAGGATGGTTCATGACGAAAGCCGCTTCCAGTCTGGTTCCCTTTCCGGGGACTGATGACAGCGAAAAACTGCCACCTGTACGTTCTGCATTCTGCCTGATGAGGGACAAGCCAAGTCCAACTTTCCTGGTTGTCCGGGTAGTAAAGAACGGATCTGTCGCCTTTTGCAGTTGCTCCTCTTCCATGCCTTCCCCGTCGTCCTCGACGGATAAAAGATAAATGTCCTTACCAGGATCTTCATTTATCGATATTTGCACTTTGCCGGCCTTTGCGCGGGCTGAGTTCTGCACCAGATCGAGGATATGTAAGGCAACGTTTTTCATGCTACAAAAGTTTTCCTTCCTTCGATGCCTATCAGGGCTTTTTTTATCTCTTCGAAGGAAGGATCATTCATTTCAAACGTGGTACAACCGTTGCCGATCATATGCGGAATATGGGCATCGGACGCTTTAATCAGCGGTATACCGGGAGGGAGGCTGAATCTCTTCCTTATATTCGTTTCGCTGCTGTGACTCATGATGCCGAGGGCATCACAGACCAGTGTTTCCGGAATAAACCCCAACTGATTGAATATTCCGAACAACGGACGTTCGATGTGCGCCGGGACGAATAGTCCGCCGAGTCTGTGGACCTCCCGTTCCACCTGATCGATGCTCTGCGAAAGGGCAACGTTCAGGTAATTAGTTATCATGCGGATGATTTTTTCATTCCTGTCGACCACCACTTGGTATCCAAACTTTTCAGGTGGATAAGGGATCTCCGGCAGGTGGGCGTCGAGATATTGCTGGAACTGACCCAGCGTTTCCGCGTCCCTGAAATAGGCCAGGCAATGAACCTCTTCACGGGTGGTTACCTCGGTGCCGGAAAGGACGGCAATACCTTCCTCTCCGGCCAGTTCTTTAACCAAGCTGCAGTGCAGAGTTGAGTTGTGGTCTGTCACGGCAATCAGGTCCAGGTTTTTATCTTTTGCGGTTTGGACGATTGTTCCGGGACTCATTTCCAGGTTTGCGCAGGCCGAAAGGACTGTGTGGATATGGAGATCTGCCCTGAAATGTCTCATCGCGTTATTTTTATTTTTTGGTACAACAATCCTGCAATTTCGAAGGTTGACAGGGAGGTTCCGAGAACCGGCATGTTCTCTCCGTTGCTATGATCGATAGTACTCAACTCGGGTTCCAGTGAACTTACAAGCAGGACGCAGGCCAACTCTTTCAGGGAGGCGATGGCTACCACATTACGGTGTGTCTGCAAGGTTATCCAGACTTCGCCTTCTGAGGCGTTCCCCATCACATCGCTTAGCAGATCAGATACATAACCGCCGGTAATTTCACGGTTAAGGCCTTTCTCGCCGGAGAATACCTTCAGATTCAACTCTTTTACCAATTCAGAAACCTTCATTTCGTCTTCCTCTTTTGTTACAATCTGCGTTAAATCGTCCCTCTCCCCATCTTTTTTCCAGATTGAGGAATGCTTTTTCTACTCCAATTTTTCCTTCCTTCTGCCAGCTTTGCTGGAGAAACACACAGTCCGACATTTTGGCTTTCCCTTGAACCATGTCCTCGGCGAGGGCCTGGCAATTTGGTGCCCCGCAGGCGCCACAGTCGATTCCCGGCAGGAAGCAGATGATTTGTTGGGCTTTGCTCATTTTTTCCATCGCCTTGCTGATATCATCGTCCAGGCGGAAAGCATTGCGGGTTTTTATTTCATCAATCAACAAACAATCTCTGAGATCGTTTTGTTTAAGATCCGGGGCCAACTCCTTTTCCCGGTAGGAAGGGTATTTTTTTGATCGCTGCTCCAGCCGCTCGGTAGTCGTGAATCTGTTTCCGGTCATCAGTATGCCACCGGCACAACTTTGATCGCAGGCCCTCATCTCGAGAAAATCAAATCCTTTGACTTCATCATTTTCGAGGCGGTCAAGAAACTTCACGACGCTGTGAATCCCGTCAATGGCGATGGCCCTGTTTCCGAATCTCGAGGATTCGCCTCTTGAGGTACTCCAGAGAATTCCCTCGCGGGTCAGATGTTCTCTTTGCCGTTGCGTATCGTCATTTCCCTCTTTGAGGATGGCCTGCCTTACTTTGTTGTAGAAATCACTCATGCTGATAATGCCGTCAACGACAGAGGGTTGTTCGCCTACCGGACTTTTAACGGCTGCAATTTTGGCGGCACAAGGTGTAATATAGAAAATCCCGATCTCTTCCTTTTTTACCCCCTGATTCATCAGCGATTGGAGGATGAAATGGGCAGACAATTCGTGTGGCGCTTTAACCGGAATAATATTGTCGATGAGTGATGGATATTTTATCTGAATCAACCTGACCACTGCCGGACAGAATGCAGAGATACCCGGTTTAGTGAGTTGGTGATCCAGAAGGTACTCTTTGGTAAGGTCGATCAGGATTTTGATGGGTTGCTCAACCTCCATCAGATGGGTAAAACCCAACGACAGCATGGCACTGTATATCTGCTCTTCTGTTATCTTATCAGGAAACTGCCCGATCATCACGGCAGGGAAGAGGGCGATCCGGTATTTGAAGTCCTGAAGCATCTTCAGGTCGTTTTGTTTGATGTAAAAAGCCTTGGCCGGGCATGCCCGCATGCATTGTCCGCAATCAATACATCTCTCCTGAATGATCATGGCTTTCCCTTCCCTGATCCTGATGGCCTCGGTGGGGCACACCCGCATGCAATGGATACACCCGAAGCACTTGGCCTCGTCGATCTGAATGGCATGATGGAAAACCCCTGGTATCATTCTCTAAATTATTATTCTATTATTTTATATTGCGCTTTCTAATAAGGATAAAGGACCCTTCGGCCCTTCGACAGGCTCAGGGCAGTGCAGCTCAGGGACCGGCTTAAAAATCAAAAGTCATTGTTACGGTAGTGCCCATTCCGGGGGTACTTTCTACCTGCAATGAGTCGGAATTTTTTTTCATGTTGGGTAAACCCATCCCTGCTCCGAAACCCATTTCCCGTACTTTTGGTGAGGCAGTAGAAAAACCTTCCAGCATTGCCCGGTCTATGTCCGCGATTCCCGGACCTTGATCTTTTAAGGTCGACAGAATCTGGTTGTCGTTGACTTTAATGTTCACTTTCCCGCGAAAAGCATGGGCCGCAATGTTAACTTCCCCTTCATACAATGCCACCATTGCGCGTTTTATCACTTTTGGATCGATATTCAGTTGGCTCAACACCTTTTTGGTCTCACTTGAGGCCATTCCTGCTCGGTCAAAATCACCTCCTTCGATGTTAAAATTAAGTTCGATCATTTCAATAGAGCGGTTTTAATCCATTGGAATACAGGATGCCGGATGCTTTAAACATAGAGTAGGGCGATTCAAGGAGAACCATGTTGAGTGCTGTAGCCAGCTCGATGATATTGTCTGAAACCTTTTTGTTCCGAACAATAACAAGGTAATGAATTTCGGCAACTTCCGCTGTTCTGATTGTCTGGATATTGGCGAGTCCGGTCAGGAGCAGGATGTTTTCTGCATCGAGTGTCAGTACATCGCTCATCAGATCGGAGCTGAACGCCTTAGAAATGTCGTCAGAAATCCGGTGATGACCACATAGAACTTTGGCATCCAACAGTTGAGTTATTTTCTCTATTTTCATCATTATCAGTCTTATAGACAATAATAAAACAGATAATTTTATTATTGAAAAATCCTGTTCAAATTTCCGAAAAACCATTGGATGAAAAAAATCGTTTTTTGTGATTTTCCTAATTTAAATTCTTTCAAAACAAGGAGTTCCGAAATCAAAAGGTGTTGAAAAATTATACAAATTGCTAACAAATTTTAAGAAGAACGTCGAATGGGATAATGGCAATAATTTTGTAATTTAGTGAATTTAAGTGAAGAATGATCGCTCCAGCGGATTTGCAATCCGCTGGAGGAATATTACCAGCGGATTGCAAATCCGCTGGAGCGATTGGAGCGAGTGTGAAGAATGAAAAAGTGAGGAAAGTAATTTGATTGATTTATGATATACGAACAAAATGCATTTTTATCGGGCATCATCAAAGACCCGGAATTGTCTTACAAAATAATAGATTCGCTGCCTTTTCCGATCAATTTCCGCAATTCGGAGGGGATTTATATCAGCTGTAACCGTGCCTTTGAACGTTTGTTGGGGAAGAGCAGGGAGGAGCTGATCGGGAAATCGCACACTGAAGCCCACAATGCCGATGTTGCCGATATGATATCTATGAAAGACAAGGAGTTACTCGATTCTACTGCGGATATTGTTTATGAGAATCAGTTTAAATTAGCCAATGGAACGACCCAGGATTTGCTGATTTACAAGTCTGCTATCCGGGACAATTCAGGACAACTGGAAGGATTCGTATCGTCGCTCTACGATGTTTCTGACCGCAAAAAGGCAGAAATCAGGGCGGAGAAAGCGAAGGAGACTTCAGTCATCGCCTCCGCCATGCTTCAGAAGATCAGGGCAGGCATTGTGATTGTCGACCAGAACATGAAAGTGGTGAGTTGTAATGAGACCTTTGCTCATCTGATGGGGGAGGAGACCGAGGAGTTATATGAAGCCATTCCCGGTTTGCAGGGAGCCGATGTGAAGGAGCTCGTTCCTGCGATCGTAGGGAAGATGTTCAGCGGACTTCTTCATACAGGCGAGGAGATGCTGGAGAGAGATTTGACTTATAAGAACATGTTGCTTCATATTTCGATGGTCACTATTTATAAAAACAGGGTCGTCGGGGCCATTATCCGGAATCTCTCTTCCCCAAAACTTGTGCGGGAAGAGATTATCAGCAGGGCCATGAAGGTGACGCGGCAGAACATCGAAATGGTGCAGCAGGTAGCAACACTTTTGGCCGAAAATGCGGCGCAGACTGAAGATATGCTAAATTCCATCGTTGCAGCCTATAAATACGGGGAAGACAGAAAGGATGAGTGAGTTTCACATTGAAATAGATTTTGTTCAGAAGCAACCTTCCGGGCAGATCGTATGCGGAGATGTGTTCATCTCCAAATTAATCAAAGAGGATGGCCGGACGATCTTGGTATTATCCGACGGAGTCGGTCACGGGGTGAAGGCCAATGTGCTGGCAACCATGACCGCCACGATGGCGCTCAATTATACGGCGCTGTACAAGAGACCGGAGGCGGCTGCCCGAATTATCATGGAGGCGCTTCCGCGGGATAGTTCTGGAGTGAAGACTTATGCCACATTTACCATCATCGAACTCGAAAGTGACGGGATGGTCAGGATTGTGAATTATGATAATCCCAAGAGTGTTATTTGCAGAAACGGGGTTCCTTTTACGCCTACAAAGGAGTATCTCCTGAAGATCAAGGGTGACGAAAATATCGGTAAAATCCTACGCTGCAGGGAGTTTCAGGCAAGGAAGGAGGATCGGATCGTATTCATGAGCGACGGCATTACGCAGTCTGGCATGGAGAACGAAAAAATGAAGATGGGCTGGGGACAGGAAAACGTAGAATCCTATGTCGTGCAGCAACTTGCCAGGATCGGTGATATCTCCGCACGTCGTCTTTCCAAAAAAGTACTGAACAAGGCGATTCAGAACGACGGTTTTCACCTCAGGGATGATGCCAGCTGCGGCGTAATCTATTTCAGGGAACCGCGGGAGATGTTGCTGATAACAGGACCGCCTTTTTTCAAAGCCAAGGATCATGATTTTGCCAAGAGGATCGACGAATACAAAGACATTAAGATTGTTTGCGGCGGAACCACAGCAGAGATCATCGCCAGGGAGCTGGACAAGGAGATTGAAACAGAGATATCCCTCAGCAATCCTTATGCGCTGCCACGATACTCCCTGGAGGGTTTTCACCTGGTAACGGAAGGGATTCTGACCATCGGCAAGGTGGAGGAGATATTGGAGAATTACGACAGCGATTTCAAATACGGCAATTCTCCGGCTGAGGAGATCGTCAAGCAGCTGATGCTTCACGACCGTATTCTGGTGCTGGTTGGAACCCGCATCAACTGGGCGCATCACGACCCGGATCAGCCTATCGAAATGGAGATCAGGAAATTCGTGGTAAAGCGGATTGTAAAACTCCTGGAAGAGAAGTTTTTCAAGGAAGTGGTTATCAATTTCTACTAAATCCCAATTAATGATGGGATGCTGAATCAAGTTCAGCATGACGCTTAACGCATTACGAGTTATACAGCATTAAGAAGAAAGAATGTGTATGGTGTCCAATAATTTGGTATTCATTTCCTTATCATATTTAATTGCTCTGCTGAAAGGAGTAAGCTCTATGGAATCGTTTGCAATACCCACCATCACGCTCTGCTGATCATCCAGGAGAGCTTCTACTGATGCAACACCTAACCTGCTGGCCAGAATTCGGTCGTAAGCCGTTGGGGAACCTCCGCGTTGAATATGTCCAAGGACAGTAACGCGGACATCGTACTGGGGAAAATGTTCCTCCACCTGTTTTGCAATACCAAAGGCTCCGCCTGCCTTTTCACCTTCCGCAACCAGAACGATCGAGGAGTTTTTGCTTTTACGATATCCGGATTTGATATAGTTTTCCAGTGTGGTGATATCTGTGTCAGCTTCAGGAATTAATACTGCTTCTGCTCCTGAGGCTACACCACCGTTAAGTGCCAGAAAGCCTGCATCCCGGCCCATAACCTCGATAAAGAATAATCTTTCGTGAGCGGTGGCAGTATCCCTGATCTTGTCGACCGCTTCGATGATGGTATTAAGGGCGGTGTCGAAACCTATGGTGTAGTCGGTACCGAAAAGGTCGTTGTCGATCGTTCCGGGTACGCCAACAATAGGAATTCCAAATTCTTGCGCGAAAATACGTGCTCCCGTGAAAGTTCCATCACCTCCTATGACTACCAGCGCGTCGATACCCTCTTCCTTGAGGTGTTTGTATGCCAGTTCGCGGCCTTCCCGGAGGTGAAATTCCTGGCAACGTGCAGATTTCAGGATGGTACCACCCAGCTGGATGATATTACTCACATCGCCAGACACCATATTTTTGAAGTTTTTTTCAATCAAACCCTTGTATCCTTGATAGATACCTACAACTTCCCTTTTGTAGAAGATGGCTGTTCTAACGACGGCTCTGACGGCAGCATTCATGCCCGGTGCGTCCCCCCCGGAGGTCAAAACCCCGATTTTTCTGATCGTGTTATCCGAATAATCGTCGGGGAGTGGTGATTTGTACTCTTTGTTCATAAAATATTTTTTATTGTTAAGCTTCTTTAAACATTTGTGGCAGATTCCATCTGCTTAAGATAGTCGGCTACCTCTTCAAGGAGCTTCATCGGTGTTGAGGTGGCACCACAAATTCCAACAGATTGAGTGTTTTGGAGCCAGGCTGCATTTATCTCGTTGAGTTCGGAAATGAATTTTGTATTTGCGTTGACGCCTGAGCATATATCGAAGAGCATTTTACCATTGGAACTTTTCTTTCCACTCACGAAAATGACCAGATCGAAGCGGACAGCAAATTTTTTAATGCCCGGAATCCTGTTGGCAACCTGTCTGCAAATGGTGTCATGGATGATAACCGGAACTTTTGTCTTCTTATTTTGCAGCTCTTCGGTTAGATGGTGCAAACCTTCCAAGCCTTTGGTCGTCTGGGAATAAAGCACAATTGGCCTGGCATAGTCGAGTTGAGAGAGGTCTTCTACCCCTTCGACAACAATGGCTTTCCCATTGGTCTGTCCGACCAGTCCATTGACTTCCGCATGCCCCTTCTTCCCATAGATGACTACCTGCGAATTATCTTTTAATCCGTTTACATAACTCTTGAAAATTCTTTTCTGCAGTTCAAGTACCACTGGACACGTGGCATCAATCAGCCTGATGTTGTGGGCTTGTGCGTATTGATATACTTCAGGAGGTTCTCCATGGGCCCGAAGAAGGACTGTGGTGTCGGACATGGAAAAGAACTGTTCGTGGGAGATAGTAGTCAGGCCTTTTTTGCTCAATCGTTCCACCTCAGAATTATTATGAACGATGTCGCCAAGACAATACAGGGGTTTGTCGTCGACCAGCTGTTCCTCCGCACGACGGATAGCCTCGACCACTCCGAAACAAAACCCTGATCCTTTATCAACTTCAATCTTCATCTTTCATTCTTCACTTTTCACACTCTCCAGTACTCGCTCCAGCGGATTGCAAATCCGCTGTTGAAATATTACTTGCTCTCCCTCGTTTGAAACGAGGGAGCACACTCAAACTCCCTCGTTTCAAACGAGGGAGAGCAAGTTTATTTTTTATTTTTCACCTTCTCCAGTATCCACTGAAACTGCTCGTCTCTTGTAATATGGCTGTTGTCCAGCATGATGGCATCTTTTGCCTTTCGCAATGGACTCTCTGCTCTGGTCTCATCGAATCTATCCCGCTCGGTAATATTTGAAAGTATCTCGTCAAAATTGACCTGCTCATTTTTGGCAATCATCTCGTCATACCTGCGTTGAGCGCGTATCCGCGGATCCGCAGTCATGAAGATTTTCAGTTCTGCCTCAGGAAAGACGATCGTGCCAATGTCGCGGCCATCCATGACGATACCTTTTGAGCGTCCCATCTCCTGTTGCAGGGCGACCAGCAGCTGACGGACTTCCGCGATGGCAGCCACCTGACTGACATTCTGCGCTACTTCCAGCTGACGGATTTCCTTCTCCACGTTCTCGCCATTGAGATAAATATCATTGTGCGAAGTGACAGGATTGTAGGCAAAATTAATGTGAATGGAGCTGAGATTTTTGTTCAATCCCGGCTGGTTAACCAATCCTTTTAATACCAGTCCGTTGCGGAGGAAAAACAGCGTAACGGCCCTATACATGGCACCGGAATCGATGAAAATATAGTTTAATTTTTTAGCAATTTCTTTGGCCACCGTGCTTTTCCCGCAGGAGGAATATCCGTCTATGGCAATGATGATTTTTTTATCAGAGGAATTATTGGGCATGCTGTATTTGCTTCTCTTTTTACTTCGATGCAAAGATAATCATTCGGAGTGAAGCAAACCACCCATCTGTCCTGACAGGGATTGAGCCGTCACTACCGTGAAAGTCAGGGCCAGTAAAATCTGCTTTTTGGAGTACATTATCCTGCAATATTATGAAAATTCGGTCGAAACGGCACTTTCCCGGTAGGGTCAGGAGAGTTTTGCCTTCAATTTTTCCACTACCATGAAAACAATGGGACAGACCTCGCAGTTTTTAAGAGTCAGGCTAAGGAGTTGACTGAACCTACGGCGGTCAGTATGCGGATATTCACGACATGCCTTAGACCTATATTCATAAACCGAACAACAATTGTCGGCCATCAAAAAAGGGCAGGGGGCCTGATTGAAAACATAATCGTGGTCCTCGTCGAGGTGCATATACTGCTCAATCACTTGAGAAGGCTTCAATCGAAGAGGTTTTGTGAGCCGCTCCACATCTTTATCTGTGATCATCGGACTAATGCTGCTGCAGCAATTGGCACAGTTGAGACAGTCGAAAGAGTCAAATGCCTCATCATGAAGCTCATGCACTATTTCATCCAGATTTTTCGGAGGCTTTTTTTTGAGTTGTCTGAAGAAACGTTCATTCTCGTCCCTGGCATCCTGTGCTAATTTCCGAATATTATCCTTCGTTGGAGATTCCTTCATGTCTGTTTCAAATATGACCCCAATGGGCTATTGTATAACTATTACCATTTTGCAAACTTCAAACAATAATTTTTTTTCTTACCATCATAAAATCTGAGCGTTAAATGAAAAAATTAATACCTATCACCTGCAAAATGAAGAAGCAAATTGAGAAATTGTTTAGCTTGCTGCTTATTGTTCTTATTTCATTATATGGATGTAATGATAAAAACAATATTGCAGAACCACTTCCGGGCGACGTTATCCTGGAAGAAACTGTCAATGTTGGTTTTACTCCTGCAGTGTTCAGCGTCGCCAATAAAATTTCTGTAGCAGTCCCGCCGGGAGTTGTTACAAATGGTGCTAAGTTAATAATTGAACAAGTACAATTAGCTAAAGCACCTCAAGATGAATCACTAACCTTTCATTATGTTTACAATGTATCAATCAGTTCCGGCACGCAATTTACAACTCCTCTCGAGATTTCTTTCTACTATGATGCTGCAAAAATTCCAAGCGGTACTCAGTTTACAACAATTGGTACTTCATATTACAGCACAAAATTACAAAAGTGGATTTCTTTTCAAGATGCGGCTGTCGACAAATCAACCAACAAGGTAACTTTTAGGACAAATCATTTAACCACGTTATCAGTCTGGCACAGACAGTATGCCTATGGTTATACTTGCAGATGGAAGGACCAAACCAATCGAACAGATTAAACCATACGATAAAATCATTGCATATGATACAATTGCGTATAAAAATACAACGACATCCGTAGAAAAATTACTTATTCACAACGATAAAAAATATTCAATAAGCAATCTCAAATTTTCTAACAATACAGATTTAAAAATCACCGATCCTTGATTTTATACCCGGCAAAAAATTATGTGATGGTTCTGAAGTTACAATTAATCATCAAGTCTTTTATAATGGGAAATTTATCAATGCGTTAGAATTGCCGTTTACAAATGTGGAAATTCACGGAAATGTCTATGATATTAAAACCGAAGCAGGCAACTATTACAGCAACGGATTTTTAATGAAATAAGATTCACTGAAATATGGTGAGTACATAACCGTTGCCGCCAGTTGTCTGGATTGTCATACCCCATTTGAAAAGGGATTTTATTAAAAAGCATTTAAAAATAAGTTTTCAGAAATATTGAATCATTTTCCGATTTGAGTTATCGTTGTCGGTCGAATTCAGCCCAAAGAATTGTGTGATTTTACTGATACTTAACGCAAAAATATCTGGCGGGAGCAATAGTCTAAAATTCTTTTCCTTTTTCTGAGTATATTTAGCCTGGTATATATGCCGGTCTTGGCTTGCACCTAAATTTGGTCTGGCCCAAAGATCGAACAATAAACTCAAGATTTCACCCTTTCCCATGAACAGGAAATTGTTGTACCTGCTTTGTATGTTTCTTCTGGCATTCACCGAATTGAAGGCAGAAGAGAAGGACTCTTTACAGCATTTTTCCGCCAATAAGAAAGTTATCTATTCCTTTATCATCCAAGATTCACCGGCCCGGCTGTTTACCATGCGGCAGTTCGATGAGAATTTTTTAAGCGGCTACCGGCTTTATTCCCGCCAAGTGGGTAATTACTTTTCCCCGGGAATGAACTACCTAATCCAGGCTGTTACCAGTTTCGTCATCTTTATTCCATTGACACACGAAGAGGGACATCGTTCTATTTTGGTATCCAGAAATATAGGATCAATATCGCAGCCTTTCTTTATGTCAAGAAGAGGTGGATACATTGAAGGTGTGACGGATAATTCCCTAAAAAAATTGCGCGACACGGATTTTCCCAATTTCGCCCGGTTATACACCTCCGGCCTTGAATCTGATTATATGCTCACCCACAGGGAGGAGACGCTTTTTGCCTTTGAGAAGGCCAAATTTCCTAGCCTGATGGTCGAATATCTGATGAGAAAAGCGATGATGCTACAATATTACCTGATCGGGTTTATCAAATATGATGTGGATAAAACAGAGGAAGCCAATGAATTGGATCGCGATATCGTTGGCAATGATGTGTATGGGATCGTCAGGCATCTTTACCGGCCCAATATGGCTTTCCAGCGTTATACGCGGTATGCCGACCTGACCCCGGAGGAGGTAAGCTATGTGCGGAAATTGGGTTACCGCTCCCTGTTAAACCTATTGAACCTCAATTTGATTGGTATTTCAAACGTTAGGATATCCAACAGTTTGAGCATCAGTATAGGTATGGGCCATGCGATGAGTCCGTTCGGTGATTTTACGGATGAGAACCTGTGGCTCGTCTGCGGGAAGAAATGGTTGATCGAGGCCTATGTCAGGCATTATGAAAACAGGAATCATACCTTTCTGGCCGGTGGAGCCGGCATAAAAAATTATCCGCTGACAGAGCGATTCATCACTTCCCTAAATGTACATCTATGGAATCAACCTTTGAACCTGGGCTTCAATGACAGCGAGTCAAAGTTTGGAGGAGCGGTGGAATGGGTGGGCAGGTATTTCTTTCTGACCCATCGGGGTTTGCAACAAAAGGGAATTTCAATTGACCTCGGACTTATTTACAAAACTGCAGGTTTCCTACCGGAGGAAGTTAACATGCGAAAACACCTTGGAGTAAAGATTGGTACCAGTTTTGCACTTGACAAATAGAAAACTCAGGCATAATAGAAGGATCCAATCACAAACAGCGCGAAAAAAACCCCTGCAATTCTGTTGGTGGTGCCGCAAGCCAGATTGACCCTGCTCAGATCATCCGCTTTCACAATCAGGTGCTGGTAGATCATCTTCCTGCGTCCTGCTGTATGGCAATGATCTCCTCCATAGATTTTTTGAGTTTCAACTGCGCTACCAGTAAACCGGCTATGACAACCAGAATACCTGTCAATTTTCTAAGCGTCAGCGGATCGTCTAATATCATCCAGGCAAAAAAGGCTGTGAAAACAGGTATAAGGTTGATGAAAATGTTGACTTTATTGATCCCCATTCTCTTGACGCTGTGCGCATAAAAAATGAATGCGATGCAGGAAGCGAAAATCGACAGTTTTAATATTCCCGCGAAGGCGGGTAAATTAAAGGGAATAGTGGTAAAATCACGGTATTCGAAGATGAGCCATAGGGGCAGAAAATAGATGAGCCCTAACAAATTTTGATAAGTAATGATGGAGGTAGGGTTGTATTTTACTGCTAACTTCTTCAATACCACGGTGTAGAAAATCGCCGATAACACTGCCAGAAATTCGAGTGCGATGCCCAGCGGGGAGGCAATCAGGTTAAAAGAGGCGTCGAAAACCACGATGGAGACGCCGAAGAAAGAGAGCAGGATACCAAGGAAAGTCCGGAAGGAAGTTTTTTCGCCATGGAATCTGGAGGCTGCAATGGGTGAGAATAGCGGGATGGTTGCAACGATGATGGCGCCTATCGTGCTCGAAACATACAGCAATCCGAAGCTTTCTCCCATAAAATAGAGAAATGGTTCGAAGAATGAAAGTAATATGAAGGTTCCCAGATCTTTGCGTTCAATTTTCACAAGTGTGCCGGTCAGCTTTGCAAAGATCATGAGCAACAGTGAGGCGATGACCAGTCGGAATAAGACGGTTGTTAGCGGACCATAAACCAGGTAAACCTCCTTGACCCAGACGAATGAAAGGGACCAGAAGATCATGGCGAAAATGATCGCGATGTAGACCAACCAGGGCTTTTGCTTCATGAAAGTGAAAAGTTAAAAATATGTGATCCCTCGTTTCAAACGAGGGATAGCAGTTGAGAACGCAAAACAAGTGATCCCTCGTTTCAAACGAGGGATAGCAAGTATGAAAAGCGAAAGTAATTATTTCCAGATAACTTTTGTGGAGGGGTAGTAGTTGATGCCCATGGCTTTGAATCTATTTCCGTGGCTTCCCAGCCTGATTTTATATTCTTCCCAATTGCGGGCCGCTGCATCTGTCCAGCCAATCTCGGCATAACCTGGCAGGCGCGGGAATACAAGTGATTCAATATCGCTCATGTTTGTCACGGTCTCAGACCAGAGTGGGCACTCGATGCCGAGGATATTTTGTTTGGTGATTCCGGGTACCAGGGTGGCAGGATCCCATTTATATCCAGTATCTACTTCCACATATCCGGCCCATTTTAGTCCGAGCTGGGTTGTTGGATTGTATTTCATATCAAGGTAGGCCTTGGCAGCTGGCGACATGATGATTTTTACCCCTTTGGAAACTCCACGGAGGGCATTTTCGGCTTTCGACCAGTATTGGGCGACTGAGGTCGGTTTCAGGGCAGATAGGGTCGTCTCATCCCAGCCTATCATCTGTTTTCCGTTGGCCAGGACGATCTCCTGCACTTTTTCGATAAACGGAATGTAATCTTCCTTCTTTGTAACATGCGATTCGTCTCCTCCGATATGGATGTACGGACCGGGTGTCATTGCAACCAGTTCTCGTATCACATCGTTGAGAAACTGGTAGGTAAACTCCTTGTTGGTCTGCAGTGTGCTGAATCCTACTTTTGTTCCAGTATAGAGCTGTGTCGGTTTGCTATCCGGATTTAGCTCCGGAACAGAAGCCAGTGCGGCATTGGTATGGCCGGGCATATCAATTTCGGGAATGATGGTAATGAAGCGGTCGGCAGCGTATTTCACGAGGTCCTTGTATTCTTCCTGGGTGTAGAAACCCCCTTTGCCACCGCCAACCTGCGTAGATCCGCCGATTTCTGTCAGGGCTGGCCATGATTTGATCTCGATCCTCCAGCCCTGGTCGTCGGCCAGATGCAGGTGCAGGACATTCATTTTATAGGCAGCAATCAGATCGATATATCTCTTGACAACCTCGGGTCCGAAAAAGTGGCGGGCAACATCCAGCATCGATCCCCGGTAGGAATAGGAAGGATAGTCTATGATGGTGCCCGTTGCGATCTGCCAGGGACCGTTCTGTAGCTCGCTGCTTTCAATGGCTGCAGGCAAAAGCTGTCGAATGGTTTGGATACCCCGGAAAATACCTTCTACACCATTGGCCGCCAATCGGACGTTTTCTTTGGTGATGTTGAGTTCGTAACCTTCCAGCCCCAGCTGAGTGTTATTGATGCCGGTTTCCAACAGGATAAAGTTGGATTCGGGAAGGTCACCTGAACTTTGCACTGCGATATTAAATCCGGTGGCAGGGTTGAGGCGGTCGGCCAGATATTGGGCTACGCGGGTCATTTCTGCACTGGCTTCATTTACCCTTATAACCAGATTGTTTTTTAGGTCAAAATTTTTTCCGGTTGCACTGACGGATACCGGTTTTGGGATGATTGCCGCATTTGTCAGATCAGATGCGGAAATAGGATTGGCTACCGCGAAGGTCAAAATCAGCAGCAGTGAATTCAAATTTAAATTGAAGCGGGAGATAAAAGTTTTCATGTTACGCAATGATTAAAAGGAGAAAAGCCCCAATGCTAAGATTGCATCACGGGCTTTTCGTTGGGTGGAAGATGGGATTCGAACCCACGACCAATGGTACCACAAACCACTACTCTAACCGACTGAGCTACATCCACCATATTTGACGGCAAATATAGAGCTGTTTTTCGAATTGACAAGGGAAAACTGTTAATTTTGCATCGTACACCTATTAAATTCGCGGATGGAATACCTTCTCGACGACCCGGTTTCTGAAAGGAACTATCAGGAGATTCTTAGAAAAGTCAGGCTGCTTCAAAACGGAGAAGTTGCAGATTCGATGGGGCAGAGAGGAGTTGTCTACAAGCTGAATCTGGGTGCCTCCGTGATCTCGCTGCAGCAGCTTGCGGCACAATATCAGCCGGATCATCTTCTAGCCCTGAAGCTTTGGAACAAGCAGTGGCGGGAAACATTGATTCTGGCTACATTGCTGGAAAAATCAGAAGAGGTTACAGAAAATCAGATGGATTTCTGGGTCAAACAGATACAGCAGGTTGAAATTGCCGAACAGCTTGCCATGAATCTTTTCTCCAGGACGCCTTTTGCTTTTGAGAAGGCGGTCGAATATGGTCTGGGAAAGAAGAACCTGAGTAAGATTACCGGTTTGCTCATGATGGGCAGACTGGCATTAACCGACCGTTCCGCAGCGAACGAACAATTCGAGATTTTTCTTGAATTATTTCCACCTTTGGCAAAAGACGCACATCTCTCGCTTGTTTTCCGGAGGGTCTTTGTGCAGATCGCCATGCGAAATCCGGATTTATATGAAATCGCTCTTCAGCAGGCTCACTTGCTGCTGACGCTGGATTCCGCGGTAGCAAAGGAAAATGCGAAATCATTGATTGAACAGCTGGAATGTGATGCTGTAAAAGAGTTGGTCGCAAAACGATTCTAATCAGTTTGTTATGCAAATACTTGAAGTGAAGGATAAGCGGTCTGTGAAGGCATTTCACCGGTTGCCTCACCAGATTTACAGCGGGGATCCGAACTGGATCGCTCCGCTGGAGGCGATGGCCGACAGTGCCTTCGATCCGAAGAAAAATGCCTTTTTCAAAAACGGTGATGGCACCAGGTGGATTCTGAACGATGATTCGGGCCGCATCATAGGTCGCATCGGGGCATTCATCAACGGAAACAAATGTTATACTTTCCGTCAGCCGACAGGTGGTGTAGGTTATTTTGAGTGTGTGGACGATCTTAAAGCTGCCTTCCTGTTATTCGATACGGCCAAACAATGGCTGGCAGAGCGGGGCATGGAAGCGATGGATGGTCCTGTGAATTTTGGGGAGAATATGATTAACTGGGGACTCCTGGTTAAGGGTTTTATGAAACAGGGATTCGGGATGCCGTATAACAAGCCCTATTATCTTCATCTCTTTGAATCTTATGGCTTTAAAGTGTATTTCGAGCAATATACCTACCATATCGATCGCAAAAATCCCTTCCCCGAACGATTCTGGAAAATTGCCGAATGGGTGGCCAATAAACCGCATTTCAGGTTTGAACATATACGCTTCAGCAAGATGGAGCAGCACATCAATGAGTTCAACCATATTTATGAAGAGGCCTGGGCGAGTCACGACAACCACCAGGAACTCGATATGGATGACATTCACGGCATGATGAAGGTCGCTAAACTTATTGCTGATGAGAAATTTATCTGGTTCGCTTATCATGATGACGAGCCGGTCCTGTTTTTTGGCATGATCCCCGACTGGAATCAGTTACTGGCAAAGATCAACGGTAAGCTAAATATTTGGAACCTGATCAAACTGTTCTGGCACCTCAAAATGAAAACCATCACAAGGACCCGGATCCTGATCATGGGCGTCGTTCCAAAATTTCAGGGCAGCGGATTAGAATCGGCTGTTTTCTGGCACCTCGACAAGATCATGAAGCAAAAACCTTGGTACAGAGAGGTTGAGCTTTCGTGGGTCGGTGATTTTAATCCCAAAATGGTGGCCATGTATATCTCGGTAGGTGGCGTTCATACTAAGACTCATTACACCATGCGTTATTTATTCGACAGGGAAGCGCCGTTCGAAAGGGCTCCGATGTTGATGAAAGATGTCAGGTTACTGCGTTCAGCGCGTGAAAAAGAGCACAAAAACTTTTTATAATTCTGTTGTGGAATTATGAATTATCCTTATCTTTGCAACCCGTAAATAAGGAATACAAGGAAGATTAAAAGATATAATTAAGCAAAATGAAAAAGGGAATTCATCCGGAAAGCTACAGACTGGTATGTTTTAAAGATATGTCGAACGAACATACATTCATCACCAGATCTACCGCTGCATCTAAAGAAACCATCGAAATTGAAGGTGTTGCCTATCCATTGTTAAAGGTGGAAATTTCGAATACTTCACACCCTTTCTATACCGGAAAGATGAAATTGGTCGATACCGCTGGTCGCGTCGATAAGTTCATGACCCGTTATCAAAAGCACATGGACAAACGCAAAGCATAATTTATTGTTTTGTGAAGGGGAGCCCTGTATTTTCAAATACGGGGCTCCTTTGTTTAAACAACATTCCGACTTATTTGTTATCATTACGAAAAGATTTGGCACAACAATTGACTACCTTTTATTTAGTCGCGGAAAATTTTAATCCCGACAATTTGTCATAATATTATTACTACAATGGATAGTTCAAGAAATAGAATCAAAAGCACTTATATGTTTTCAGGGATGGACGAAGATGAACGGGATTTTTATCCGATTATCGCGGATGGCGATGACGAAGAGCTTCTTTCCGCCAACGTACCCGATGTTTTGCCTATTTTACCTTTAAGAAATGCGGTTTTGTTTCCCGGAGTTGTGATGCCAATCAGTGTTGGCAGGAACAAATCCCTGAGTCTCGTCCGCGACGCATATAGCGGGAAAAATATGATAGGTACTGTAGCTCAGCGAAATGCTCAAATCGAAGATCCAATCTTGTCTGACCTTTTCACGGTAGGTACTATGGCAGAGATATTGAAGATTCTGGAAATGCCTGATGGAACTACTACCGTGATCCTGCAGGGCAAGAAACGTGTTCTGATCGGAAGCGCGGTCGAAAACACATCCTATCTGAAGGCTACTGTTTTTGCACTTCCGGAGAATATTTCGGATACTAAAACAACGGAGTTTAACGCCATCATTGAGTCGCTGAAAGATTTCTCGCTGAAGATTGTCAAGTCGTCTGCCAGTATTCCGCAGGAGGCTCAATTTGCCGTAAAAAATATTGAAAACGTTACTTTCCTGGTTAATTTCATCTGTAATAATACAGATCTGAGTTCCGAGGAGAAGCAGGACCTTTTGGAGCGAAATAATATTAAGGATCGCAGTACCAAGCTCTTATCCCATTTGATGAGGGAGGTTCAAATGCTGGAATTAAAGAAAGACATCCAGCAGAAGGTGAAGATCGATATGGACCAGCAGCAACGTGAGTATCTGTTGAACCAGCAAATTAAAACCATCCAGGATGAGTTGGGCGGAAGTCCGGTTCAGCAGGAAATTGAAGAGATCAAAAAAAGGGCTTTGCAGAAGAAATGGGGTGAAGATATTCAGAAGTTATTCGACAAAGAGCTGAGCAAATTGTCACGCATGAACCCTGCTGCAGGCGAATATTCGGTTCAGATCGGATACATAGACATCTTGCTGGATCTTCCATGGAACGAGTACACCGAAGACAATTTTGACCTGAAGCATGCCGAGAAGATCCTGAATGATGACCATTTCGGTTTGGACAATGTTAAGGAACGGATCCTGGAGCATCTGGCTGTTTTGAAGTTAAAGGGAGACATGAAATCGCCGATAATATGCTTGTATGGTCCTCCGGGAGTCGGCAAGACCTCTCTCGGCAGGTCTGTCGCCAGCGCATTGGGCAGGAAGTATATCAGGATGAGTCTGGGCGGGATGCATGATGAATCCGAGATCCGTGGTCATCGCAAGACCTATATCGGCGCCATGCCCGGACGTATCATTCAGAATCTGATCAAGGCGGGTTCGTCCAATCCGGTTTTTATTCTGGATGAGATCGACAAGGTTTCCAAAGATTTTCACGGCGATCCGGCGTCTGCCTTACTTGAAGTACTTGATCCAGAGCAAAATATTGAGTTTCACGACAATTACATCGACGTCGATTTTGATCTTTCGAGGGTATTATTTATTGCGACGGCCAATACCATCTCGACCATCCATCCGGCTTTGAAAGACCGCATGGAACTGATAGATGTGAGTGGTTATCTGATGGAAGAAAAGCGCGAGATCGCCAAAAGACATCTCATCCAACGTCAGCTGGAGAATCATGGAATGCCGAAGAACAGTGTGGTCTTCTCCAAGGAAATTCTGGAGCGTATTATCGAAAACTATACCCGCGAATCGGGTGTACGTGAGCTGGATAAGATGCTAGCAAAAGTGGTAAGAAGGGTAGCCCGGAAGGTCGTTTCCAACAGTGAGTACAACAAAAAATTAACGGAGCAGGATTTGCGCGGTTACCTGGGTGTTCCCAAGTTTACGAAGGATAGTTACGAGGGCAACGATTATGCCGGTGTGGTTACCGGACTGGCCTGGACTTCTGTGGGAGGCGAGATTCTCTATGTGGAGACCAGTCTGAGTCAGGGTAAGGGGAAATTTAACATCACCGGTAATCTGGGAGATGTTATGAAAGAATCGGCCACCATTGCGCTCGAATATCTCAAATCTCATGCATCTGATCTGGACCTGAAAAGTGAAATATTTGATAAATGGGATGTTCACATTCACGTACCGGAAGGTGCAATACCGAAAGACGGTCCGTCGGCAGGGATTACCATGGCAACTGCCCTGGCATCCGCCTATACCCAGCGTAAAGTCAGGAAGAATCTGGCCATGACCGGTGAGATCACACTTCGTGGGAAGGTTCTCCCGGTAGGTGGCATCAAGGAGAAAATCCTTGCCGCCAAGAGGGCCGGAATCAAGGAGATCGTCATGTCTGAACAGAACAGGAAAGACCTGGAAGAGATCAATGAAATATACCTGAAAGGACTCACTTTTCATTTCGTCAGGAATGTCGGAGATGTATTTGAGATTGCCCTGTTGAAAGAGAAGGTGGAGAAGCCACTGGCTGTTGTTTGAAAGGCTGGAATTAAACTGTCATTATGCCGCTACTTTCCCGATATTATCCTGCCAATTATTCGGAAGACCAATACAACATTGAAAAGCGGATTGGCTGGCATTCTTTGTTTGTTTCTGCTTGCCTGGTGGTGATTTTATGGTTGATTAAACTGGTGGAATTTGAATATGGCCTTGATTTTTCCGATTGGGGAGTTTACCCCCGCGAGATCACCGGATTACGCGGAATTATTTTCTCTCCTTTTATTCACAGCAATTTTGAACACCTGGCAGCTAATTCGTTACCTCTGTTAATTCTTACCTTTTCCCTCTTCTTCTTTTACCGGAAATCTTCTTATATCATTCTTGTGCTGATTTTCCTGCTCTCCGGGCTGTTCGTCTGGCTGGGTGGACGTGAGGCCATGCACATCGGTGCAAGCGGAATCATTTACGGTCTGGCTGCTTTTCTGTTTCTGAGTGGTGTTATCAGTTACAATATCAGGCTACTGACAATTTCTCTGATTGTCGCTTTATTATATGGCGGATTGATTTGGGGTATCTTCCCGGTTAAACCGGAAATTTCGTGGGAATCTCATTTGTGGGGAGGTTTTTCCGGATTTGCGCTGGCCTGGCTCTTTCGTCGTTCGGCACCTCCTAAACAGGTTGAGGAAGAGGATAATGAGGAGGAGATCATTTGGCAGGAAGAGGAAGAGGAGAAGGTATTATGAGAACAGACAAGATATTAGCCCTGCTGAGTAAGCGCACTGGTGCATCCAAGATGCAAATAATCAATACTTTAACATTTTTTGATGAAGGCGCAACGATCCCGTTTGTGGCCCGTTACCGCAAAGAGATGACGGGAAGTCTGGATGAAGTTGTGCTGCAACAGATCAAAGAGGAGGATGAGCGGCTGGAAGAGCTGGAGAGGCGGCGGGAGACGATCCTGAAGTCGATTTCGGAGCAAAATCTGATGACACCCGAACTTCAGTCCAGGATCGAAGATTGTTATCAGCTTAATGAGCTGGAGGATATCTATTTACCCTACAAACCCAAACGCAGAACACGTGCCACTATTGCCCGCGAGAGGGGGCTGGAGCCTTTGGCAGATATTTTGATGGCGCAGACCGAAAGGGATCCATTTGCCAAGGCCTTGCGGTTTGTAAATGAGAATGTGCCGGATGCTGAAGCTGCGTTGTCCGGTGCCAGGGATATTGTATCAGAGGCTGTTAACGAAAATATCGGAGCAAGGAATATTGTGCGGAACAGCTTTGCCAGGGAGGCAGTGATTTACTCGAAAGTTGTGAAGGGTAAGGAAGAGGAAGGAGCCAAATACCGTGATTATTTTGATTCTTCGGAGACGTTGAAACGTTGTCCTTCACATAGATTGTTGGCAATGAGGCGAGGAGAGAAGGAAGGATTTTTAAAGTTATCACTGAGCCCAGATAATGATCGGACTATCGACAAGTTGGAGGCCTATTTTATTATCTCAAATAACCTGTGCAGTGAGCAGATTTCATTGGCCATCCGGGACGCATATAAACGGTTGCTAGCGCCTTCTATGGAAACAGAATTCTTCCATGATTCGAAGCAATTGGCTGATGGTGAGGCCATCAAGGTATTTACAGAGAACTTGAGACAACTTCTGCTGGCGCCGCCGCTCGGACAGAAGCGGGTGATGGGAATCGATCCGGGCTACAAATCGGGGTGTAAAGTCGTCTGCCTGGATGCCCAGGGAAACCTGCTTCACAACGAGACCATCTACCCGCATCCTCCCCAGTCGGAGGTCAATCAGGCTATGCGTAAAATTACTTCACTGATAGGTAGTTACAAGATTGACGCCATCGCGATCGGTGACGGAACTGCAAGTCGGGAAACGGAAAGTTTCTTTAAACGGATGCGGTTTGACCGCGATTTGCAGGTGTTTGTCGTGAGCGAAGACGGGGCTTCTGTCTATTCGGCATCCAAGACGGCCAGGGATGAGTTTCCGCAGTATGATGTGACCGTCCGGGGGGCTATCTCGATTGGCAGGCGGTTGATGGATCCTTTGGCCGAGTTGGTAAAAATCGATCCAAAATCCATCGGGGTCGGGCAATACCAGCATGATGTCGATCAGAAGCAGCTGCAGGGTTCGCTGGAGAGTACTGTCGAATCGTGCGTCAACAAGGTTGGAGTAGATCTCAATACCGCCAGCAGTCATCTGTTGAATTATGTCTCCGGACTCAATGCCACTTTGGCCCAAAATATTGTGGAATACCGCAAGGAGAACGGACCTTTTCCCTCGCGGGAAGCCTTGAGGAAAGTGCCGCGCATGGGACCAAAGGCGTTTGAGCAGTGTGCCGGGTTCCTCAGGATCTCCGGCGCAAAAAATCCGCTGGACAATTCTGCCGTGCATCCGGAGCGTTACAAGTTGGTGGAGAAAATAGCCTCAGATCTTGGCACTCCGCTAGAGGCACTAATAGGCAAGGAGCAACTCGCTGCCAATATCGAACTTTCCAGGTATGTGGACAAAGAAGTTGGTTTACCGACACTAATCGATATTATGGCGGAGTTAGCCAAACCTGGCCGCGATCCGCGATCGGGAATCAAACATTTTGAGTTTGCCGACGGTATCTATTCCATGCAGGATTTAGTGCCCGGGATGGTACTTCCAGGCATCATCACCAATATTACCCGATTCGGAGCCTTTGTCGATGTGGGTATCAAGCAGGACGGGCTGGTACATATCAGCGAAATGGCGGACAAGTTTGTGAGTGACCCGGCAGAGATTGTGAAATTACAGCAACACGTGAAGGTTCGTGTGGTGGAGGTGGATATTCCCCGCAAACGGATTGCGTTTTCGATGAAAGGATTTGTGTAAGGTAAAACCCTTCGACATGCCCCAAATGTGTTTCTGACTCTTTAAATATTTATTTTTTTAACCAATATTGTGTTTTGTATTAAAAAACATTTATCTTTGTAAGTAATTAATCACTTACATCATTATTATGGAGCGTCAAAGTACAGATATTCGACAAGAACAAATCAAGCTGGCAGTGATCGACATCATCTCAACCGACGGGTTGAAAAATCTGTCAACTCGCAATCTTGCTCTACACATCGGCATGAGTGAAGGAAGTATTTTCCGGCATTTTAAAACTAAGAAGGATATTATATTGTCTATTTTTAACGATATCCAGGATAATTTTATTGGTGAATTAAAAAAAATAGCCTTGTCTGATGAAGAGCCTGCAATCCGCTTGTTTAAATATCTAAGCGCTACTATAAAATATCATATCGGTAAAAAAGGAACAAATATGCTACTTTTTTCTGAAGCGTTCTATAACAACGATGCAGATCTAAAGAAATGTTTGCAACAAATTTTTCACGATCAAAAACATTATGTGAGCAAAATTATTCTGGATGGCATTGATGCGGGCATTTGGGACGAGAATATCCTGGTTGAAAACGTAGCTTCATTTTACATGGGCATTCCAGTTGCTATGAATATGGAAATGTTGCTGGGTGGGAAAAATTTTCATTTTGATAATTATTGCAACAACATGGTACAATTACTATTGAAAATGCTTCGAAAATAATTGATATACGCAAAAAAATTTTGACCTATAATGTAAGTGAGTGCTTACTTAAATAAATTTAAATGTATAAATCATGAAAAAGAAAAAGATCCTTTTGTTATTCGGCTTATTACTATTCATAGTATGGCCATCTTCCGGACAAAATCCTGAAGCCTTGCAAGATACCGGATTCGTTAAAAAACCAGTCTTCATCTCTGTACTAAATCTTCGGCCAGTAACCCTTAATAAACAAAGGATACTTTTTAGTTTACAGGCTGAATACCCGGAATACTACAAATACTTTAATCCCCAAAGCGGCAAGACCGAACGTGTTTCAGAAAGCACAGCATTAAATGAAGCCTATTATTTTGGTCACATAGTTTATGGCTTTACCGATCGTATTAATTTATTTGCCATTATACCGGTTACGTCAATTCATCATTATTCGCCATCAGCAACGATTATCGGCAAGGGATTTGGGGATTTTGCGTTAGGGGGTATTTATAGTCTGGTTGAATCGAAAAATTTCGAAAATAGCCTAACTTCAGGCATAACTGTTGGTTTTCCAACCGGAAAATATAAAAATATTGGTTCGAATGATTACCCGCTTGGGCTTGGGGCATACAAGTTTAAAGGTGATGTCACAGGTTTACATCGATTCAAGAACCTTGATATGATGTATTCGGTCTATTATGAATATCGGACCAACAATTCTCAAGGATTAAATATAGGTGATGAAGCAGGTGCTTATATAACCTTTCAAAAACAAATCAAAACGGATTATGGAAATTTTGGTCTTGAAGGCGGAGCTTACGGCACTTACATCCCTCATACTGACGATTACTCAGCAAACCTTTTTGTTGGTGCCTGGTATAATTATCTGAAAGACTTCGATATAAGAGTCGGTGTTCCCTACTCCATATATCAAAATAAGAGTTGGTTAACCAAATATGAAGTTTTAATACAGCTTGATTATTATTTTGACCTTAAAAAAACTAAATAACATAAAAATATCATGAAAACAAAAGTATTCCAGATTGTCTCACTGTCGCTGATAATAATCATCATTTTTTCCTGTACAAACTCTGACAAAAAAGAAATGATTGAACATCAATTTATGGGCTATGTTGAAAACACCCAGGTCAATATCACTGGCCGATTACCAGGGAAAATTACAGCTATTTATGTTGATGAAGGTGATACTGTAAAACAAGGAGAGAAAATTGCCCAGCTTGATGCAAGGGAATTAGATGCAAACATGGCAGCACTAAATTTTCAACTTAAAAACATCATTCTGAATAAAAGCCGTATTGAACATTTATTTCAAGCCGGCGCCTTGCCACAGCAGAAAGTTGATGAGATAGAAACATCTTATGAGGTGCTTAGAAGTAATATTTTGGCATTAAAAACCAAAATTGAAGATATGGTTATCACATCTCCTATCGATGGTATCGTAAATGTTAAGGTATTGGAGTGCGGACAAATGTTGTCTCCCGGAATGGCTGTTGTTATAGTTACTGATCCTGATGGAACCTGGGCACGATTTAGTATTCCTGAAAAATATATGAATCTGATTAAGTTGGGACAGCAATTTGAAATAACAAGTAATACACCCGGAATAAGTTACGCAGCAAAAGTGATTCAAACTCTACCCTTTGCTGAGTTTGCCACACATACACCTACGACATTGAGGGATGAACGTGATATAAGGACATTCGATGTAAAGATGAAATTGATTGATACTCCTCAACACGCTTCAGTAATTACCTGCAAGCCAGGTATGTATGTATATCTTACGCTGAAAGATTCAATCATTGAAAATTCAAAACTTAATAAGAACCAGTAGACATGAAAATACTCAAGCTTATAATGATGATTCTCATGCGGATTGTTATTATTTCATTGGTATTGGTATTGTTTTTCAGTATGATGGCAGGAATGTATTATAAAACCGCCCCACGCAATATTCGCATTGCTATAGTGGACGAAGATCACTCCTTACTCAGCCGTTCTATTTTACACAACATCAGGGCTACTGATTACTACGAAATTGTGGCTCAACCTGCTGATTATCTTGCATTACAGAAGATGATTGACAGAAATGAAATAGACATGGGTATCGTAATTCCTCATGATGCCTATCGGGACGTGCTGAATAATAATGAAGTAAGAATAATGGCTGCTTTGAATGGCACTGCTAACCCATCAATACCTGGGTCGGCTCTTTCAAAACTTAACCAAATTGTCTCGACTCTGAATGGTCAACTTGCGATGCATATCCGGGTTGAAGACTTGGGAGGAATTCCAAATATTCGACATGCAAAAGGCCCCATGATTAGTGTTTCCGAACGAGTCTATTATTCACCCTCTCTTAGTATGGAAGCTTCCGTGCTCCCTGCCTTTATGGGTTTAGCCATGCAAACGATATCCATGCTTACCATACTTTTTGGTTTATTGGGAAGCCTGAAAACCTGGAAACAAAAATTTCCATTTATTAACAATGCCCGTCAAATTCCAGCAAAAGATCTTATTAAAGCGGCAATTGTTTCTTGCATTGTTGCAGGAACCGCTATTTCGGTAGCATTCTTTACGACAATGCATTTATTTGGAGTTCCTTTCGAACAACAGGAAATGTGGAACGTAATAACTGTCATTTTTCTGTTCACCCTTGCCATGGAAAGCATTTCTTACTTGCTGGTACTAAATATAAATAATAGTGGCATTCTAGCTGCAATTATCACGCTCATCGTACTGCCAGCATTTATGTATTCAGGGTACATGGTACCATTCGAACAAATGGCTGATTTACCAAACCGAATCGGAGGTTGGTTTCCATTAAGATATTATTTAAAAGCACTTTATCTGGTATTTAACCATCATCAAACACTGGATGTGGCACAACCTTTTTTGAACAAACTTTGGCAATTTTCCGGATTGTTTTTTTCAATGTCCGCGGTATCCATATTTATCGGCCAAATAGAAAGAAAACATAGCATAAGGAAACATAAAATCGAAAATAATAAATTAAATATACAGGAGGCACAATCATGAAAAATGGTATTATTATTATTTTTCTAATGTCATTTGCTTTATTGAATTCAGTGGTATTTGCTCAAAAGCGACTTACTCTTGATGATGCCATACGGATAGCTTTAGATAATAATCCGTCCATAAAGATTAATCAAAGTCAAATCAAGGAAGCTGAAGCAAAGAAAGTTCAGGCCTATTCTGGTTTTCTGCCTCAGGCTGAGATACTTTCGAAGTATTTTTACACCAATAATACATCAGCGTTATTTCCTCTTGAGGGTTCCAGTGTTCCAGTTATGAACAATGGAATACCAACCGGAGAAGACATTCTAATGCATGCAAAAGCACCTTTCCCTATTCTCGACAGAGATGTTTTAACCATGGATATGAATGTAATATATGCTTTGTATGCCGGAGGAAAACGTAAAAATGCCCTTGAAAGCACCAATGCTTTAAAAGAAGTTTACCAGAAAGATCTTCTGGAAACTGAAGGTAATCTAAGTCTTAATGTTAAAACTACCTTTTATAATGTGCTGTTCATTGAAGAACTTTTGAAACTGTACGAGAAAACATTAAATCAAATACAGGAACATCTAAGCCTGGCAGAAAAATCATATCAGGAAGGTGTACGTTCCGAATTTGATGTACTTATGTTTAAAACTAAAAAGAAAGATTTCGATAGTCAGATCATTGAACTTAAAAGTAAAAAAGAAATTGGATTATATGCATTAAAGGCTTTGCTTAATTTCTCAGATGCCGACACCATCACCTGCATTGGTTCTATCAGTAACACCATCAACTTTTCCCGTCTTTCGTCAGAACAGCTCTCGGACAGTCTTGATATTGGGAACAATAAAATACAATCATTAAAAGCCATGAAAAATGTTCTCAGTTACAAAGAGAAAGTTGATAAGGCAGAAAATTTACCGACAATTTTCGCTTTTGGCAACTATCATATGTACCATGGTCTGGATACCCCTCCTTTTGATCTTGCATGGCGACAAGGCTATGCAATTGGAATTGGTTTAAAAATCAATTTGTTTGACGGGAATTTAACGAAAGGCAAAGTTCAGGAAACAAGGGCCGGTATTGAAAAAATTGCAGGCTATGAGGAAAGTTTCAAGCTCCAATTCAAAAATAAATATTTAACTGCTGTGCAACATATCCATTCTCTTGAAGCGCAACACGAATCGGTATTGAACAACATTGAGGTCGCAA